>Ga0115568_10001060_pt1 | contig 20039 bp, 19 predicted proteins | sample COGITO_mtgs_1204_FD_87296 | JGI IMG/M metagenome (GOLD analysis project Ga0115568, IMG submission 87296) | Pelagic marine microbial communities from North Sea - COGITO_mtgs_120426 | ecosystem: Environmental > Aquatic > Marine > Epipelagic | place: Germany:Helgoland, sampling site Kabeltonne...
ACATAAATTTTCTGAAGATACCGAAACTTTCTGTGCATTTTTCTGGTCGTTATTAGCTCCAGCTTCCAGACGCTTTGTTTCAGCTTTGAAAACTGCATCTGTGTCTATCGCATCAAACCCAAAGAACTCACGGACAGGGTTTGCGACGTATTCACGGCCGGTTTTTATAGCGTCAGTTAAAAAGCTATCTTCGAGGTTCCTTGAATATGAAGCCATGCCCGACATGGCAGCAGATTGTGCTTGAGCGTCTGCTACTTGGAAAGCAGTCCCCATAGAAGTGTCACCAGAGGTGGATGCACGCTGTTTTCTAATAGCATTGGCAAGCATTTGAGCTGCTTGCGTATCACCAGCAGCGTCAGCATTTTTGAGTGCAAGGCCTAGACGATTTAAATCAGCCATAGGTTACTCCATTTCTTGTAAATTTTTAGCTACCGTACTTCTCAAGAAGTTTTTCAATATCAACATCTTCAGAAGCAGGGTCACCGCCTGTTCCATCTCCAGAGCTTTCTGGTGGTAGATCTGGCATCGTCTCAGAGAGTAGTGCTTCCGGATCAACAGTTATTCCGTTTTCAAGTCGGTACAGAAGAGCCTCACTGGCTTTTAGCCTCCGCATCATCCAAGCTTCCCACACGCTTTCCTGTGTCCAAGCAACGTCTGGTACTGGCGCAGCAAATAGGTCCATTTCTTTGTTTGAGATAGCACCTTTAGTTTGTGCAATGCGGTCCATGATAACATCGAGGCCAATTTCTTTGAGGAACATGCGGCTTGCTTCGTTCTTATTACCCCTAACCTTGCCATCTATTTTAGACCAAAGAGCCGATAGGTTTTTGCCTGTAAGACTACCGTCGCTACCTCGCACAATTTTTAAGGCTTCACGCAACTTGGACATGCCCACGCGCAAGCTTCCAATAGCTTCGCTGTCAGGCTTAAAAGCGTCTTTGTCAGTCTTCGCGGCGGCGTCAGCTACCCTCAACTCGGCAAGGCGCTGGGCTTCGCTATAGTTAGAGGCGTCAACACCTCGGTTGTAGTCTTTCACACCAGCATATGCTTCAGCCATTGCTTGCTGGCCCGCTGGGGATCCATCAGCACCCGCGAGGGCTCCACCCATGCGAACTAAGGTTTCGCCCATGCCAATCTTGGCAAATGGCATCTTTGATCCACGACGATTTGCAGTTGGACGGGAAGCGGAGCTACCCAGGGACAGTGCCCCACCTTGCCCTGTAGAACTTAGGTTTTGCAGAGCTGGTGGTGCCGTAAGATTTTTACTTACTTGCTGTAAAGCTGGGGGCTTCATGCGACGGTCAAACTCTGGAAAGGATGGCACACGTCGCGTGTCGCCAACGGGGAACTGGCTAGATAATCCTGCGCCAGAAGCCTCGCCCGTAGGAGCTGGCTGCATCTGGCTGTTTGCCATCACACTTCCATCTGGCATCCTGTGTGAGCCAGGGGGTGGCGTACTTCCACTGCGTGCCGACTGCTGTGGGAACAGGAGTCTAACTTTTGCTTGCTGGTCTAAAGATTGGAAATACTGCTCAGGCGGTAAACCTACCTTCCTGGCTTCCATTTGAAAATTTGGGTTTGCAATTAATTCCTGTACTGCGTTTGTCATTGTTTCTATGCCCCCATAATTCCGAGGCCAGATGACCCGCCAAAGAGAGGATTAAACATAGAGTTTTGGGCATTATAATAAGGGCTATACCCAGCATCAGATGCGTACCCAAATCCCTGCATGGCGCCGCCCATCATATCTTTGTATGGATTAACGGTATTTGCAGACACGCTCATGCTATTTGGAGCCTGGTTTAAGATACCTGACTGGTAGCCCTGTATCTGATTCATATTAAAATCACGCTCGTTGTTGTATCGCATCTGGGCGTCATTTAGTGCCGCCTGGTCAAAACCTTGCTGCGTGTTGCCGGCATTCATACTAAAGTTGGCACCCTCGCCCAAAGTGTTGAGTCCGGTGTTGTAGGCAGACTGTATGCCCTGGTTCATGTTGCCAGCGTTTGTAAGCATGTTGGCACTGTCTCCTAAAAACCCACCAGATCCTCGGAGGGCACTCGATGCGCCAGTCAGGTTGTTGCCCATGTTATTGTAGGTTGTTCCGACGTTCTGCAGAGCCGCATTCTGGTCAGAGAACTGCCTTGCCTGGTTAGCCAGGGATCGATCTACAAGACGGTCCTGGATACCCATGGATACATCAGCGCGCCTATCGTCATAACCACGATTGGCAATGGCATTAGCAACTCCAGCCCTGGAGCTGTTTGTGTTTCCCGTGCCACTCGCAGCCATATCGATGCCGGTCAGTGTATTTTCCATTAAATTACGACGGTCATCCCGCATAGCAGCATCAACTAAGCTTCCACTGTTATCGACGGCATATTGGTTTGCGGTAGCAAGTCTATCAGCTTTTGCACCATCTGAGAGCCCCTGGAACTGCCCAGCTAGACCCTGGTTCATACCAAAGAGATCTTGATTTTGACCGTAGATGCCCCGCGATTGGTCGTAGAGATCCTGTGTCTGTCCGTATAGGCCCTGGCTTTGCCCATAGAGGTCATTGTAGTTCTGACCAAAGCCAGCATTATCTGCCATGGCTTTAAAACCAGCGTTCTGCAGATATCCGCCACGGCCTGCCATATTGTCTACAGTCTGTAGTTGGTCCTGGTTGGGGCCTGCGTAGGTATCGCCAGTGTATACACCCTGATCTAAGACATTGTTAAGCGCGCCTTCACTTCTAGCAAGGTTTTCATCCACGTAAGGCTGATACTGCTTGAAGCCAGCCATGTTTGCTTCTGTTGCATTGTTTACGGCATCTGATTGCTTCTTTGAGCCTGCATAGGCAAGGCCACCGCCAACTAGGGCGCCTATTAATGGTAATACCATTTCTGTATCCTTTTAAACGAAATCTGCGTATGTCTTGCCAGACAAACTTGTAGTGCCACTGATAGAGACCCATGCGCTGCCTGAGTACACAACAAGTCCACTGAACCCATTGCTCAGGGGGTTCCAGGGACTGATGGCATATCTCACCATACCTTTGCGAGGAGATGTAGGGGCCACATCTGTAACCTGGATGCTTGCTTCAGCAAGGGTTCCAGTGCTTCTTTCTATCCCACTAAGCTCATCTTGAAGGTACTGGTGCTGATCGGCTGCTGGCAACGTGGGTGCTTGCTTGCGTATATATTTTTGTACCAGGACGTTAGTTTTATCTGACAAGGACATTAGCGTTTCCCCGTGACAACGACTTCAACGTCCATGCCCGAGAACACAAAATCCTTAAGAGTGCTGCCAAGCTTATAGCTCAGGTATCTACCGCTCATTCGGGTATCAACTTTATAGTCTGTAGTGCTATTGAATGAGACGGCTGCTTCGTAGTTAGCACTCGTATTCGGGGTATCCGTGGCGCCAAAAGTAAATGTAAAGTTAGCATCCGAGTTCGTAGAGGATATCTGAGGCATCAACTTATTGATAACTTTATAGTCACTCAGTGACGTGCCCATCTCATCCAAATCTAGCCCTTGGCGCTCAAGGAATATAGGCAAAGAAACATTCGTATCATAAGGTGTACCAATGGAGCCACCATCTACCTGGTCAATACCATAGACCCTATCTGCGTTAACCCTGCCTGCAGCATCCGGAAGTATATCCCCATTGGGCTCTCGGTGCTCAGTCCCAAGCCAATAACCGCTGACACTCATAACAAACGGATGCTGCTTAAAAGGGCTTTCCTGGTCTAAGAAAGAGCCACCCATGTTGGCATAAGTACCACTTAGGGTTGCGTAGGTGCTGGTCGTATTAAGATTAGCATCAGTGTGGCTTACAACATTAGGCATATCCTGGAATGTCCAGTTGTCTTCAGAATAATTGTAAACAGCAGCTCTATTGCATTTTGTGTAATCACTGCGTCCTTCTGGATCCTTGATGCCAACCATGTCATCCTGGCTGTTGTAGCAGAAGTAAATTTCCTCAGTCTTCTCATTGTGAAAAGCAAAGCAGGCGTCAGCTCTACCTTTGTTAATACCTTTGAATATATAGTCACGCACGCGCCCATCGCATATAGATGTACGTGTGTTGCCATCAGTCATGTATATGTCATCTGCATCAAACACATACAGGCGGCGCTCTACATTAACGATGCAGTCTGTTGATATGACCCCAGCATCATCGAAGATCTTAGAGAACTGAAATATAAAGGTGCCGCCAACGAACTGTACTGACCAAACTTGATCACTAGAGAATACAATGAAATTGGACCCCAGGTTTGCACCATCGATTATAGGGCTTTGCATCTCAACCAGGTCATTAAAGCCTGCAGAGTTTGTCACATCAGCTGCATCCCAGGTTGTTGGAATGGAGTTAGCTACTACTGGGTCAGACCACCTTACTCGATTTGGAAAGTTGGTGCCGGCCTCAGTTGTGTTAAGTGCAAACAGAAAGTCTCCGTATGGCCTTAAAACACTGGCACGATAGTTTGACGGCCAGTTAGCAAGAGCGGCAATAGTAAAACCAGAAGCTGATGCCAGCCATACCAACGGCACCTGGTCAGCGCGGTTTATGTAGATGCAGTCGGCAAGTTTGCAGCTTGTTATGTTTAACTCAGAATCTACTGTGTAGGCATTGCTGGCCTGCGTCCAAGAGCTGTTGGTTGAGCTTGGGTAAAAGAAATTAAAAGCTTTATTTACGGCAAATACCTGGTCATGTCCGGTGTTAAGCCAGTTTGCCCTAGTAAAGATATGCTTGGGCTCCTTAGACGAGCTTTGGTTTAAAGGTGGACCTATGGCTGGACGGAACACGGGCCCAGCTATTGTAGATCCATTGTTAAACCTTACGTTCTTGGCTCGGGTAAACGCTGTTACTGGTAGGTTATATGTTCCAACATCAGTTATAACACCAGTACCGCCAAGACCTCTAATTGGTACATTGGTCATAGGGATAATCCTTTTTAGGCGTATATGTCGAACGTGAGGAGCCAGTTTATATCATTGGCAATGTTAATAGAGTTGCCATTTGTCCTAGACATAATGGTAAACCCAGCCGCATTTGTTCCCAGGCGGTAGTGTAGGTTAACAAGATCCCAGCTTATGGTGATGCCAGATTGAGCATTGTACTGTGTGTCACTGCCACCAATGAATACTCTGTCTTGCTGCGAGTATCCGTTGTTAGCCGCGTTAGCTATGGCATAGGTAACAACGAACTTGGGCAACCTAGATACACCGCCTACTCTGTGATCAATAAGTTCTGATGCCCCAACAGCAGGGAAACGGTTGCCACCATTACCTTGGATTGTCTTAACGTGCTTGGGAATAGCATCTATCTGTGCCTGGATACTACTAGTGACCCCATCGCAAAAATTGAGTTCTGTATGAGAACTTGTGACTGCACCAGTTATGCCTGGGAAGGATGCTTTGACTGTGCTCTTAATGAGTCTCAGGTGGTCGTCAGCCTGCGCTATGCCGTCAGTTGATACTGGGTTGGAAGTATTGAGGCTATTGATATAAGTTCCGGATTCTAAGCCCATAGGGGGTTCCTTTTTTTCTACAGGGGGCCCCACTCTAAAAGGGCCGACAACAACAACAAAAGCAAAAACCTTTAGCGGCGTTTTTGAAATTGATTATTAGCGTTGGTACGGGGGGGTCTAAAATTGCCCATGATTCAAAAAAATAACATTGATCATTACTAACGCATTGATTTGTATGCATATTGCAAACGGGGGATCTTTCATCCCTCGGGCGTGGTCATATAATATCTGTCGAATATCTGTGCCAACATCAGGTCCGAGGACATTAGACATTAGGCGAGAAATTTATCTGGATGGACCCTCGATTTTTTAACACACGAATTGGGACCTCAAGCAGCTAGGTCGTGACCATAGAACTCTGTCGCAACACCATAGTTATCATTGGTAAACAAATGCCAAGCCGCGTTATCTTTGCCCGCAACATTGTCGAACCAACGCACTCGGCCAACCGTGACTATCTTTCTCAACCTTGGAAGATACGTGGTTGCTTGTTTGGTGTGACACCAATCAGCATCGAAGAGAAGCCAAGTTGGAGCCAGGTCACTGAACCTTAGTACCATTGGATGCAATAGATCTCGGCGCCAGGGTGGATTGGTAACTATGTAGTCTGCAGCCAGCAAATGATCTTGCTCAAGTTCCAGTGCATCCAATCTATCTATGTTTATTGCTTGGGGCTCTAGGTCGTAAGCTGCAGTGCATCTGTAACCATGGTCAACCAATGCATCTATTAGCGCGCCATCGCCAGCACAGGGCTCAAGAAAGCTAGATCCAGGTTGCAGATGTTTGACCAATGGCAGCACGGCTGCTGATGGTGTACGATAGTAATCCCTAGGTAGCCTATCAAAGGTGCTGCGCTTACCCATGTCTATGCTCCCTTAATTCTGACACATATAACTACCAGCAACTAAGTAATGCATGACTGTCTTAGGTAATGCGTTTGTAGCCTGGTAATGCAAAGGCATTGGTGCTCAGTGGATCACTCAAACTGGGATCAACACTGAGCTACACCAGATCCGCCCAGGCTAATCGTTAGCAGCAACTGGATCGAAGGACTGGTGCAATCTTTGGGGGCTTTAGTTGTCCGCGCCGGCGACTGGCCCCTTACTGTTCCTATGGTGGCCCCGAAGGGTATTTTGTGCTTGCGAGGGACCTCAAACTAGGATATCCCTCAGGTACGGAAGCACTCTATCTTGTGTGATTCTGGTTACTGATGGCAGTCCGACAGGCCGCAAGGTGTGGCAGGGGACTGTAACTCCCTCGCGGAGACGCACGCCTGGTTCGATTCCAGGGTCGCCCACCAGTCAACCAGAGTAACGGAGGATTTCAGCAGCTTCCGCAACTTAGGGAGACTGAAGAATGACTAATGTAATAACATTTGAGCAATTTGTAACACTAGAATCACGGCGCCTTTGGAAGGGTGATCATCATAAGAAGTCTGTAGTAAAAGCTGCTAAGTTTGCTGCCTTCTCTGATTACTCTACTAGGCACATCGGTGACTATCTACCAATGCATATCCATGCATTCCTAGACCATCTAACTGACACACTTAATCTATCTGACAACACCGCGAATCATTACGCCGCTATGATCGCAAAGGTGTTCAATCACGCTAAAGATGGCGAGCTGATTACACATGTTCCTAAATTTACATGGAAGGATAAGGTGGATACCAGTCGCGTTGTATACTTTACCAGGGCACAGATCGATGCAGCTGAGGCTTTCTTTGCTAAACAGTACGACAGCTGGATGTGTCAGATGGTTATCATCGGCTGGGAAACTGGGATGCGTCACGGTGAGATTGTAACCATTACTCCTGACTCTATTGTAACTGACACTGACGGGACTTGGGTAAAGCTTACACACACTAAGAATGGCGATGACAGGAAAGTTCCAATTAACCCAAGGGTGCGCCAAGCTCTGCGTGACTTAAATGATCACCCTGCTCAGTTCTACACCGAAAGTGCATTCTATAGAAACTGGAAGCACATGCGTAACAACGTATTAGGCGGAGACAAAAACTATGTATTTCACTGCCTACGACATACATGTGCAACTCACCTTGCAAACACTTTGAAGCTCAATTCTAAGTTGATTGCTGAGTGGCTAGGCCACCGCGATCTCAAGACTACAAACAAATATATTAAGGCTACATCTGGCGGGTTACAGGCCGCTGCAAGCCAGTTTGTTTAAGCAATAAATTCCAGGGCTAAAGCAGCCAATCTTTTGCCCTGGGAAAAAATTACTTGCAGATACTAAAAAAATAACAAGCATAGATACCAGAAAGAATCACTTATGCAGATGCAAATAAAGAAAAACTCACGGGACTGTCGAGAGCGTAAGCAGATCTCTCGTATCGTTGAGTATGAAACAATGTCACATCGATCTCAGACGCAATAAACGTCGCCCCGATATCGCGACATTGCTGTTGTAGTTCAGTGTCCAGCGTCAGAATTCCCGCCGCTTTACCCGACGCCACGATCTTGGTCATCGCATCAACCACCGCCGCTTTCACCTCGGCCGCACCTGCCTGTCCGATGAACCCCATATCAGCTGCCAGATCGGACGGGCCGACGAACACGCCATCGACTCCATCCACGGTCAAAATATCATCCAGCGCGTCCATACCCTTTTGGTTTTCGACCTGCGCCAGAAGGCAAATTTCGCTCCGTGCGGTGGTCAGATAGTCGCCAATCGCCGCAAAGTCCGATGCCCGCACCAAGGCCGACCCTACACCGCGCACGCCATGGGGCGGATAGGTGACAGCATCGACCAATTCGCGCGCTTGATCCGCACTTTCAACCATCGGGATCAGCAGGCTTTGCGCCCCCGCGTCCAACAGCTGTTTGATGATCCACGTTTCCCCGATCGGAGGGCGCACAACGGCGTGACTGTCCCGCGCTGCAATAACCTGCAACTGCGCCACAATTGAACGCAAATCATTGGGCGCATGTTCGGCGTCAACCAACAGCCAATCGAACCCCGCACCTGCGCTGATCTCGGCGATATACGGGTCGGCCAAACCCAACCAGCAGCCAAGTTGTAAGGTGCCGTTTTCCAAGGCTTGTTTGAACGGGTTATGGGGTGCGGGCATGTTGGCTTCCTATTGAAATGAAATATCGACGCGACCGAGATCGCCAAAATCAGCGGTGATGTCAGACCCAGTCGGGCATTCAACCGGACGGATAAAGCTGCCAGACAAAATGACATGCCCGGGTTTAATGCTCTGGCCATATTGCGCCATGCGGCGGGCCAGCCAAACAACGCTTTCGACGGGGTCGTTCAACACCCCTGCCCCAAGGCCGGTTTCCTCGACCTCGCCACCCCGCGACGTGATGGCCCCGACCCAACGCAGATCAAACGCATCAACGGCATGGCGTTCGGCCCCCAAAACAATGCCTGCGTTGGCGGCATTATCGCTGATCGTGTCGAACACTGTACGCGTTTTACCCGTTTCGGGATCGACGCGGATGATACGCGTATCGAGAATTTCTATCGACGGCGCCACATAGTCGGTCGCCGCAATCACGTCATCACGCGTCACATCAGCGCCGCCCAGTGGGGCCTTCAGCACGAAGGCAATTTCGGCCTCTATGCGCGGCTGAATGAACCGCCCCTTTGGGACCGATCCGCCCGTTTCAAACACCATGTCGTCAAACAAAATTCCGCTGTCGGGAATATCGATGTTCAGCGCATATTGCATCGCCTTGGACGTCAGCCCAATTTTCCAACCAATGACATTGCGACCCTGTTCCAGCTTGGCGCGATAAATCGCGTTCTGGATAGCATAGGCATCGTCCATTCTCATGTCAGGGTGGTCGCGGGTTAACAGGCCAATCTGTTCACCCGTGCGTTCCGCTTCCAACAAATTGGCAGCGGAACGGGTGTGGTCTTGCGGGGTCATAGCACTTCGTCCGCCACAGTGTTGCGCAAGGTGCCGATGCCGCTCACCTCCACCTCAACCACATCGCCCGGCTTGAGGTATTGTGGCGGATCAAGGCGCGCACCTGATCCCGTGGGAGTGCCCGTGACGATAATATCGCCGGGCTGAAGCGTCATGAAGGTTGAGATATATTCAATCTCACGCCGTATCGGATGCATCATGCGTGACAGCACGTCGTCTTGGCGCACCTCCCCATTCACACGGGTGATGATGCGCGCATCATCAAGCTGGCTGGCGTCTTTGAAGGGCACCAACCACGGGCCAATGGCACCGGAATTATCCCAGTTTTTGCCTTGCGTGACGTTGAATTTGGCGTGGCGTACCCAATCGCGGATCGTGCCTTCGTTGCAAAGGGTAATCGCGGCGATATGGCCATAAGCATCAGCCTGCGCAATGCGTCGTCCCGTTTTGCCGATGACAATCGCGACCTCGCCCTCATAGTCCAAAGTCTCGTTTTCAGGTGGGCGGATCAGAGGGCGATTGTGGCCTGTGAACCCGCTGGCAAACCGCGGGAATAGCGACATGTATTTGGGCTGATCCGACCCGTCTTTGTATTCTGCATTTCGGTCAGGAAAGTTCACACCGACACACAAAATGCGCCGCGCATTTGGCAACACCATTTCAAAATCATAATCTGTGTGGGTTGCGGATTTGCCCGCTGCCGCCTGCTCCAATGCGTCCAAGCCGTCCGCTTGGATCACGTCCAACAGTGCTGGCCATTGTGGAAAATCACCGCTCAAGGGGATCATTCCATCGTCTGTCACAGCCCCGTAAAATGTTTCGCCGCCCGTTGAATACGTCGCATATCTCATTGAATGTTTTCCCATACTTCTTGGATGACGCCATGCGCCATCATCACATCATCGCGTGTTGTGTCGAACTGGCCGACTTGAAATCGAATGATCTTACGACCATCAAAACTGCCCTGTGTCAGATAAATCCGCCCATCATCGTTGAGCGCATCGACAAGCCGCTGTTGATCGTCGTCACTCCCGGGGCAACGGAACGAAAACAGGCTGAGGATTGGGTCGGTTGCAATTTCGAACCCGTCCAGTTTACGGATTTCTTCGCACAATTCAGCCGCCCACATGACGTGATTGCGAATACGCTCCCGCAGCCCGTCTAGCCCATAGGAGCGGATCAGGAACCAGATTTTCAGCGCCCTGAAGCGCCGCCCTAACGGAATCGTCCATTCGGAATAATTGGTGACGACTTCGCCCGTCGTTTTGAGATACTCGGGCTCAATCTTGAGCGTGTTTAACTGCGGCTGCGCATCGCGCAAGAACTGGATGGAACAATCAAATTGCGCGCCCAGAGTTTTGTGATACTCCGCGCTCCAGTCTGAAATATGTTTGCCCCAGTGGGCGAATTCATCCCAGTTCATGACTTAACCTTCTGCATCAATCCCGCCCATGCAAATGTACTTTGTTTCCAAGAAATCATCGAGGCCTTGCCGCGCACCTTCGCGCCCAAGGCCAGATTGTTTCATCCCACCAAAAGGGGCCTCTGCCGTGGAAATCAGCCCTGTGTTCACGCCGACCATACCGTATTCCAACGCCTCGGACACACGCCACACGCGGGCATGATTGCTGCTGTAGAAATACGATGCCAAGCCAAAGTCGGTGTCATTGGCCGCCTGTACGACTTCTGCCTCGGTCTCGAACTTGAACAATGGGGCCAAAGGGCCAAAGGTTTCCTCAGTCGCGACCGCCATGTCAGATGTGACCCCTGTTATAATGGTGGGTTCAAAAAACGTCCCTCCCATTGCATGGGGTTGGCCACCCAAAGTTACCAAGGCACCCTTGGATTGTGCATCCGCAATGTGCGCCTGCACCTTGCGAACCGCGCCGTCATTGATCAACGGACCAAAGAAGACCCCCTCATCGAATCCGTTTCCGGTTGTCAATTCACCCACCTTCGCCGCCAATTTTTCAGCGAACACGTCATACACGCCTGCCTGCACATAGATGCGATTGGCACAAACGCATGTTTGTCCGTTGTTGCGGAATTTCGAGATTAGCGCGCCTTCGACGGCGGCGTCCAGATCAGCATCGTCGAACACAATGAACGGCGCGTTGCCGCCCAGCTCCAAACCTAATTTCTTAACCGTCGGCGCGCATTGTGCGTAGAGTTTCGCCCCGACGCCCGTGGATCCCGTGAACGTCAGTTTGCGCACGATCTTACTGTCGGTCATGACCTGACCGATGGTCGCGGCATCCCCCGTCAGCACCGAAAATGAGCCCACGGGGATGCCCGCCTCTTGGGCAAGAACAGCCATCGCAATTGCAGAAAAGGGCGTCAATTCAGATGGCTTCAAAACCATCGCGCAGCCTGCTGCAAAGGCGGGTGCTGCTTTGCGTGCAATCATTGCGTTCGGAAAATTCCATGGCGTAATCGCAGCTACCACACCGATGGGCTGCTTGACCGTCAGGATACGTTTGTCCGGCGCGTGGCCTGGCGTGATATCGCCATAAGCGCGCCTTGCTTCCTCGGAAAACCATTCGATGAAGGACGCGCCATACCCCACCTCGCCCGATGCTTCAGCCAAGGGTTTGCCTTGCTCGGCAGTCAGAATCTTCGCCAAATCAGCCTGATTGGTCATCATCAGGTCAAACCAACGACGCAACACGTTCGAGCGATCTTTGGCCGTACGCACCGCCCATATCTTTTGCGCGATCTGAGCTGCGTCGATAGCCTCCAGCGTCTCTGCCGCGCCAAGATTGGGGACATGGCCAATGACCTCACCCGTTGCGGGGTTGGTAACGGCAATACCGTCGCGACCAGCATTGATCCAACGGCCCCCAACGGGGGCCGCTTCGCGCAACAAAGCGGGGTTCAGAAGCCCCAAATTCATCATGGTGCGATGATTGGGCTGGCTTTGATGCCAGAGTCTTTTGTGTCGACGCCTACAAACCTAGTTCCATGTTTGAACCAGCTTTCAGGTGCAGCAGCCCCCCAAAGGGTTTGGCGTTGCGGGTCTTGCAAATCCCATTTGATCGGCTCGTGATCAGGGTCAACTGTTTGATAGTCCGAGCAATATATCTCGATCCGGTGACCATCAGGGTCGAGGATATAGAGAAAGAAGGCGTTGGAAATGCCGTGACGCCCGGGCCCACGTTCGATGTTGTCGACGTATCCCGTCGTCGCCATCAGATCTAACAGATCAATGATGTTCAGCGGCGTCGGCACCCAAAATGCAACATGGTGCATGCGCGGGCCAGTGCCATTGGTAAAGGCCATATCATGCACACCACCTTTGCGGTGCATCCATGCGGCCCAGAGCTTTTTGCTATCGTCATCCTCGGTGTATTCCGTAACGCGAAAGCCGAAATCGCTGTAGAATTCTACTGACGCATCCACGTCGTTTGAGAAGCAGTTAAAGTGATCGATCCGAAGCGGCTTTACACCACGATACAACGCATACTTCTGGTGAATTGGCCCAAGGCGATCCATCTTGTGGTAGAACTCCAGTGGAATGCCCATGTTGTCAGACGTCAGCAGGGTTTTGCCTTGGTAGGGACGATCTACCCACGATGTCGGGCGGCCTTTGCTTTTGAAATAGGCTTCTGCTTTGTCCAAATCCGCCTCATCAAACGTCTTGAACCCCATGACTTCGACAGTGCCGGGTTGGTTGGATTTTTGCAGAATGATGCAGTGATGGCCGCGTTCTTCCATCGCCCGCAGGTAGATATAGCTGTCGGATTCATCCGTGACCTGTAAGCCGACGATGTCCGTATAAAACGTTTTGGATACCGCAAGATCGGCCACGTTCAAGCACACATGGCTGAGGCGGATGATGTTGAAGTCGGGGTATAGATTTGGTGCAGGTACTGGCACTTAAAGCGCTCCCAATTTGGTGATTTTATGTTGTCCTGTTGCAAAGCCGATGTGCTTTTGCTCCATATAGAATTCAAACGACCAATCACCACCGTCGCGGCCAATTCCGCTGGCTTTGACGCCGCCAAAAGGCGTCGGAAGGTGACGGACGTTTTCGGAATTGACCCAGATCATTCCCGCCTCAAGCGCTTCAGTGAACCGCAATGCGCGCGTTAAATCATTGGTCCACACATACCCAGTGAGGCCATAATCCGTGTCGTTTGCCATGCTCAGCGCTTCTTCTTCGGTCGAAAACGGGATCGACGTCAGCACAGGACCAAAGATTTCTTCCTGTGCAATACGCATTTTGTTGGTGGCGTTTGTGAACAACGTCGGGCGCACAAAATATCCCTCATCACCGACCTTTACGCCACCCGCCGCAACAGTCGCACCGTCCTCTGTAGCGATGTCAAAATAGCTGATGACTTTGTCGTAGTGTTCTTGCGTCACAAGCGGGCCGATTTCAGTGGCAGGGTCAAGCGGGTGGCCGACCTTGATATTGTTGACCCGCGCGACCAGCTTGGCCTCGAATTCCTCGCGAACAGTATCTTGGATCAGCAGACGCGAAGACGATGTGCAACGCTCGCCATTGATCGAGTAGATCATAAATATCGCCGCATCCAAGGCCCTATCCAGATCAGCGTCGTCAAACACAATGACAGGGTTCTTGCCACCAAGTTCAAGGTGGTTGCGCTTGTGTGTGTCTGCACCCTGTTTCGTGATCAGGCTGCCAGTGCGGGATTCCCCAACAAACGCGATGGCCTTAATCTTGGGATGCTCACACAGCGCCTTACCCGCGCCTTCGCCAAAGCCGTTGACGGTGTTCAGCACACCCGGTGGCAGGCCCGCGTCTTCGGCGATCTCGACCAACAGACGCGCGGTCAATGGCGACGCTTCGGCAGGTTTATGAACAACGGTGCATCCTGCGGCCAAGGCAGGCGCGATCTTCCACGTGGACAGCATAAACGGTGTGTTCCACGGCGTGATCACACCGACAGGACCAATTGGTTTTCGGGTCGTGATGTTCATCAGCGTTGGCGATTGGAGGTACTGGCCATCTCGGGCCTGCACAACTTGATCTGCGAAGTACCGAAAATTCTCTGCCCCGCGCAGTGCCGCCTTGGACATGAATTTGATCGTCTGACCCGTGTCCCAGCATTCGCAAAGCGCAATCTCTTCGGCGCGCGCCTCAATACCCTCGGCGATACGGATCAAGATCTTCTTACGTTCAAGTGCGGGCATATCGCGCCACATTGCAAATGCATCAGACGCCGCGCTTGCAGCTGCATCAATATCGCTAACTGACCCATGGGCCACATCGCAGATAAGCGATTTGTCGACGGGGGACGTTGTTTGGAAAACACCCTCACTGCCCGTTACATCCTTACCCGCAATCCTGTTTCGAATGCCTGTTTCACAGAACCGTTCAAGGTAGTCATTGAGCTTCGAAATATTGTTGTCGAGCGCAGTCATGCGGTGTCCTCCAGGTGATCACGGATCGTGCCAAATTTCGGGGAAAGGTCTGCGTTGATGTCGCGCATCTCCGCAGACAAGGCGATGGAATGGGATGCCATCGTGGGTATCATAAAGTCCTTGAGAGTAGCAAAATCTGATCAATCGCATCACGTTTTACGGCGTCTGGGCGCCCCTCACGCAGGCGAACGGACAGATCGATAAAGCCATGTTTAGGATTTCCGTCTGCTATAGCAACGTGATCGACACGAGTTGCGCGCACGCGGATACCTGCCATGGGAAACGTCTCGATCGTTGCGGCACGCGCACGGATTGCCTCGCACAGCTGTCCAATATCTACGACTGCTTCAAGGCTGGCAGAGTATTCAATTTGAAAGTGTGGCACGTCATTTCCTTAACATGTTAATTATTGTGAAGTATGGTAATTCATCTTGCCTTGTCAAGCCCGACTTAACAGCAGATAACCTATTCCAAACAGCAGCTGAGTTTCCCATGTCATCCAAGCTTCCATCCACCTCACGCTCCCTCCCGATCGCACTGATCCGTGCGCGCGAGGGCGTTATGGCTCCGATCCGCGACATGCTGACCGAGACAGACATCACTGAACAACAATGGCGCGTTTTGCGCGTGCTGTCGGAATACGGCATGCTGGATACGACGACCTTGGCGGATCGATCCAGCTTGTTGTTTCCAAGCCTGACACGGATTGCGGTGACCATGCGCGACAAGGGGTTGATCACCCAGACCCGTGACGACGTTGACCGTCGCCGACAGCTGATCAAGATCACCGCTGAAGGGCAAAAAATCATCGACGACCGAACGGCGCAAAGCGCGCAGATCGTCGTAGACTTCAAGACCAAGTTGGGGTCCAAAAATTATGAAACGCTTCTCGATCTGCTTGCCCTCCTTGATCCGGGATCACGCGACTAAGCCGCTTGCGCGCCAACCGTCAAAAACCTCCAGCGCTTTGTCGGCAAATGCCGCATCATTGATGTGGCAATCTATCCGGTGAGCGACGACGTTGCTTGGCAGCGTATTTACCAGTTCCAGCAAAAACGCGTCTAGGCCCGCCTGATTGTGCAAATCAGCACCTGCACGGTCCCATTCGCCAAGCCCGTGTTCGGGCAATAGCATGGCCACCGGCCCCGTTGCTTTGGCCAGTTGCTCACTATGCGCACGCGCAACCGACTTGCGTTCATCATCATCCAAGACAATCGACGTCAGCAAGCGATTATGTTCGTGTTTCATGTGATCTGACCATTTGTCCGGCAACGGTTTCCAGCCAATGATATCAACAAGATCATAACACCCCGGGGCCACGATTTGCGGCGTGCCATTTAAGCCTGCGGAGGTCAAACGATCCGCCCCCGCCGATATATTAGAACCGTTCACATGGTTGCCCAATTCTTGCGTGCAAAGATCGAAAACACAAGCAAACGCACCCTGTCCCGCAAGGCTTTCAAATGCGCGCCCACCCATGCCCGTTGCGTGGAACACTGCGACCTCAAAGCCACGAGCCTCTAGCGCCGGTTTCAACGGTATCACATATTTCAGCGCCGAGGTGCCGAGCGACATCATCCCGATGAGCGGCTTGTCAGGGTCAGGCATTTGCACAGCGCGTGCGGCCCCAAGTACGGCCCCTGCCGCTTGGCTTAGGGATGCTTTGCAGACTGAATTGAGGCCATACAGCCCACCTGCCCACAGGATCATCTGTGTGTCGGCGGCCAGACGTTCGGCAGGGATAAGCGGTGAAAACGACACCGTGGACACGATGTATTTCGGCACACCAAGAGGCAAGGCCGAGCACACATCAAGTGCCAGATCAGTGCCCATCGTGCCGCCTAGAACGATCATGCCATCGAAACGTCCTTCGGCAAACAAGCGCGCCGTCAGCAACGCCGCGCCTTTTGCCATGATCTGCATCGCGTGGTTTTCATTGCCTGATGCAATTGCCGCTTCGATCGAACTCCCACCCTCCCGCGCAACATCATGTTTGGAACACTCCGTGGGCTTTGACGGGTCGCCCAAAACAGACACGTCCATCGTGACGACCAGCCCGCCTTGCGCACGGATGACATCTGCCAGAAACCCCAGCTCATCATCTTTGGTGTCATAGGTGCCGATCACCAGAATGGTTTTGTTCGTCATCGCGCAGCTCCTATAGTTTGATCCATGCGGTCTTTAGGTTGATGTACTTTTCAATCGCATGCAGGGATTTGTCAGACCCATTTCCAGACTGTCCGACGCCACCCAAAGGTACAGTTCCATCCGCGCCACCGTAGGTATTCACATGCATCACACCCGTGCGCACGTCGCGCACCATTCGGTGGGCACGGCTAAGGTTGGACGTCCAGACAGCGCCTGCCAAACCATAGACCGTGGAATTGGCGATGCGCACAGCGTCATCATCCGAAGTGAATGGCGTTACACCTAACACAGGTCCAAAGACCTCTTTCTGGGTCAGCGTGGCCTCGGGTGTTACACCCGTCACGATTGTCGGTGCCATGTAGTAGCCGCCTGTATCTTGGAGAATGCGTGTACCACCAAGAGCGATTTCACCACCTTCTTTGACCGCAGTATCAACAAACCCGAGGTTCTGATTCAATTGGATTTCAGAATTCACCGCACCGATCGCGGTGGACATATCCAGCGGATCACCCACGCGCATGCCCGCGGCGGCCTTTGCTACAGCGGCAACAAACTCATCATGGATCGACGCCTCAACCAGCAACCGCGACCCCGCAACACAGACTTGCCCAGAATTGCGGAAGATACCGCCAGCGGCAACCTTTGCTGCCTCATCCAGATTGGATGCATCAGCGAAAATGATGTTTGGAGATTTACCCCCCAATTCCAGATAGACCCGCTTCATGTTAGAACGCGCCGCGTATTCCATTAAGCGGCGGCCAGTACCGCCGGAGCCTGTGAACACCAACACATCGACGTCAATGGACAGGCCCATGACCTCGCCCACGACAGCCCCTTCGCCGGTCACAGCATTCAAAACGCCCGCAGGCAAACCTGCCTCGAGCGCCAGATCGCACATACGCATCAGCGACAGCGACGCCGTCTCAGAAGGTTTCAAAACAACCGAATTACCCATCGCCAGCGCAGGGCCAAGCTTCCATGCGCCAATCATCATTGGGAAGTTCCAAGGGATAATTGCACCAACAACGCCCACCGGTTCTTTGTGGATCATGCCTAGAATATTGGAAGGCGTCGGGGCAATCTCGCCGTAAATTTTATCCAGTGCTTCGGCGTAGTAGCGGATCGTTCCAGCCGCCGATCCTGGTTCAGCCTTAATCGCCATGCCGATCTCAGTGCCGTTGTCGCGCACGCCCAATACGGCCAACTCCAGCGCATTAGCCTCAATCAGATCAGCCCATTTCATCAGAACCTTCTTGCGCGCGGCGGGGGGCTGCCCAGCCCAACGCCGATCTGCAAACGCCGCACGCGCCGACGCAATCGCAGCCTCCATGTCAGCGGCAGTGCCACGCGCCACCTGCGTCAAAACCTGCCCGTCAATGGGTGACAGAATATCCATCATGCCCCCATCGGACGCCGGTACATGTTTGCCGTCGATCAGGTGGGAAAAAGCGGTGACGGGCTGTGCGCGAAGCGCGTCAATTTTGGTTTGGTCCATGGGGCTACCTCATCTGGCTGTCGTGAAGGTCATGATCTTCAGGCCCTTGATGGGCGCGGTATTCTTTGATCAGCGTGCGGATGTGCAGCGCCAGAACCAGAACAATGATCGCGAACAAAATAAACGAAATCGGGCGGTCAATCATGTCGAACGGTGTCTTGAGGCGCGGCATCGCAGAGCGCAGTTTCACCTCCATTATACCACCCAGAACCATGCCGAGGATGATTGGTACAATCGGCAAGTTAAGACGTTTCAGGATCAAGCCCAGTACGCCAAAGCCTGCTGAAATCATGCAATCAGTTAGGGAATTGCGCAGCGAATACACACCGACGAACGACAAAATCAGGATCATCACGCCCAAGAACCGCGTCTGAACACGAATGATTTTCGTCAGCAAGTTCGTGGAGAACAGCAGGAAGATCATCACAATCACGTTCAGTAGGATCAGCGCAAAATACAGCCCGTAAACAAGGTCGATATTGTTTTGAAACAGTTGTGGGCCGGGGATGACGTTGTGAACGTAGAACACCGACAACATCATCGCCGTCAACGCTTCGCCGGGGATGCCAAGGGCCAAAAGCGGGATCATCGCAGCGGCTGGCACGGCATTGTTGGCGGCCTCTGATGCGATCAGGCCTTCGGGGCTGCCTTTGCCGAATTTATCGGGATCTTTTGTGGTTTTCTGCGCATAGGTGTAACTCATGAACTGTGCTGTGAATTCGCCTGTGCCGGGGATCATCCCAAGGATCACACCAAAGCCGGACGCAACCGTCGCGACGCGCTTGTGCTTCATCAGTTCTTTAATGCCAACCATCATTTTGCCGCTGACAGGCTTGGCATCAGGGCTGGTGTCAGGGGCGGTAAGAAGGAAGAAAGCTTGGCTCAGCGCGAACAGGCCAAGGACCACCACGATCAGGTTAATCCCCGAGCTGAGGAACGAATAGCCAAACGTGTAACGCTGCGTATACGTCACCGCATCAAGGCCCACGGTCTGCAAAAATATGCCGAACATCGCCAACACACCTGCCGCAAAAATCTGCCCTCGGTGGGCGAGGACTACGAGGATGATACCAAGGAGTGCGGCGAGGAATATCTCGCGCGAGCCGAACATTGGTGCAATGAGTGCCAAGACAGGTGAAAGTAAAATCAGGCAACCGATGCCAAAAATGCCACCCCAGAAAGACGCGCTATAAGCCAGCGAAAGAGCGCGATGCCCCTCTCCGTTTTGGGTCATTGGGTAGCCATCATAGGACGTCAGCGCGTTTACCGCAGTCCCGGGAGTATTGATCAAAATTGCGGGAATCGCACCGCCGTACATAGATGATCCGTAGATCCCCAGCAGCATCGTCAGGCCGACGATCGGGTCGAGTGAAAACGTCGCGGGTAGCAAAATCGCAATAGCAACCGCAGGGCCAACACCGGGGATTGCACCGATTATAACACCCCCGATAGACCCAATGAATAGCGCCAGAACAACGTCCCAGCGGGCCAACATTTCAAGACCAGCGTATAGGTTTTCCATTGAATTATCCGATCAGAAATAAGTCAGCATGAGTTGGCGCCAGCCGTCAGGCAGAGCCTCATAGATC
>Ga0115568_10001063_pt1 | contig 20006 bp, 15 predicted proteins | sample COGITO_mtgs_1204_FD_87296 | JGI IMG/M metagenome (GOLD analysis project Ga0115568, IMG submission 87296) | Pelagic marine microbial communities from North Sea - COGITO_mtgs_120426 | ecosystem: Environmental > Aquatic > Marine > Epipelagic | place: Germany:Helgoland, sampling site Kabeltonne...
ATCTGCATGGCGTTGATCAACGTATCCAGGAACAACTGTTTCACCAACTTTAAACTCCCCATTATCTGGAGTTTCTTCTCCCATTATCATTCTAAACAAGGTCGTTTTACCAGCACCATTTGGCCCAATAACTCCAACTATTCCCGCTTGTGGAAGTTTAAAATTTAGACCTTCATACAACAATCGATCATCATACCCCTTGGAAATTTCGAGAGCTTCGATAACCTCTGCACCTAAACGAGGACCATTAGGAATCGGGATTTCCATACGAACTTCCTTTTCTTTGATGCCTTCACCCATCATTTTCTCATAATTCGCTAAACGAGCTTTCGATTTGGTTCCGCGACCTTTAACACCTTGTTGAACCCATTCAAGCTCTCGTTCGAGCGCTTTACGCTGCTTACTTTCTTGCTTTTCTTCTTTAGCTAATCGCTTAGATTTCTGATCTAACCATGATGAATAATTTCCTTCGTAAGGAATACCCGCACCGCGATCCAATTCTAGAATCCACCCAGCAACGTTATCTAAGAAATACCTATCGTGGGTGACTGCAATAACAGTTCCTTTATACTGTTGCAAATGTTGCTCTAACCAATTTACTGACTCAGCATCCAGGTGGTTTGTTGGCTCATCCAGCAATAAAATATCTGGTTGTTTTAATAACAATCGACAAAGGGCAACCCTTCTGCGCTCTCCACCCGATAGATTTTTAATAGGCGATTCTCCTTCTGGGCAGCGCAAAGCATCCATAGCTCTTTCTAATCTTGCATCGAGATTCCACGCATCCATTTGGTCAATTTTTTCTTGCACTTTAGCCTGACGATCAATCAACTTCTCCATTTTATCAGGATTATTGAGAATCTCCTCATCCATGAAGCTATTATTTATCTCTTCAAATTCCGATAAAATATCAACCGTTTCTTGGACTCCTTCTTGTACAATTTCTTTAACAGTCTTAGATTCATCTAATTCTGGTTCTTGAGGCAAATAACCGACAGAGTATCCCGGAGAAAAAACCACATCACCTTGATACGATTCATCTAACCCAGCAATAATTTTCATCACAGTTGACTTACCTGCTCCGTTTAAACCTAAAATTCCAATCTTAGCTCCATAATAAAAAGAGAGATAAATATTTTTTAAAATTTGCTTTCCTTGAGGTGTTGTTTTACCAACATTAACCATTGAAAATATTACTTTTTTATCGTCTGACATCTTTTATTGATTTGGTTATAAATTCGCTTTTGAAATATTTCCATGTTGGCTTTTCGATTCAATAACTCAACTTTTCTTGAAATGTTAAATAGATACTATTACTGCGGTAACCTATAGAAATATCTTTTCATGAATTTTTGATTGGCGACAAAAGTACATTTTCTATACTTTCGTGCTAGAAATCTGAATTACTATTTTGTGGTAAAAAACTATCTTTCTTTAATCAAATTTAGCCACACCATTTTCGCATTACCGTTTGCGGTTATTGGTTTTTTTTTAGCCGTTTCTTCTACTGATGCGGAGCTAAACTGGGCAACTTTTGGATTGGTTATGCTCTGCATGATTTTCGCTAGAAATGCAGCTATGGCATTTAATCGCTATCTCGACAGAGATATTGACAAAGACAACGAAAGAACAGCTATTCGTGAGATTCCTGCCGGAATTGTTAATGTAAAATCTGCGCTGATTTTTGTAATTACCAACTGTGTATTATTCGTCATAGCCACCTTTTTTATTAACACTATTTGTTTTTATTTATCTCCAATTGCACTAGGCGTTGTTCTCGGCTATAGTTATACCAAGAGATTTACCGCATTGTGCCACATCGTCTTAGGAATAGGTCTATCACTTGCGCCAATTGGTGCGTTTCTCGCTGTAGCTGGTGAATTTACGTTACTGCCTCTCCTATTCTCGTTTGCGGTATTGTTTTGGGTTAGCGGCTTCGACATTATGTATGCTCTACAAGACGAAGAATTTGACAAATCGCATAATTTACATTCTATACCTGTCTGGCTAGGTACTAAAGGAGCATTGAACCTCTCCAACATCTTTCACATGCTAACAGCAATGAGCATCCTTTTTGCGGGATATTATGGGGCATTCAACTGGGTTTATTGGATTGGTGCAACTATATTCTGTGGACTATTAATATATCAGCATAGCTTGGTTAAACCAAACGACCTCAATAAGATAAACCTAGCTTTTTTCACAACCAACGGAGTTGCAAGCGTGATTTTTGCCATATTTGTCTTGGCAGATATCTACCTTGTTTAATGGCTAATAAAATTTCTAATTTTCTTAAAACGCTTGGGCCAGGAATTCTGTTTGCCTCAACTGCTATTGGCGTTTCTCATTTGGTTCAATCTACCAGAGCAGGTGCTGAATATGGTTTTGATTTACTTTGGTTAGTTCTTCTAACTAATTTACTCAAATATCCATTTTTTGAATATGGCTCTAGATACGCTAGCGCAACAGGAACCAGTCTAATTGATGGATACAAACGTATCGGCAATTGGATGCTATGGCTTTATTTCATCATCACAATAGCGTCTATGTTTTTTGTTACTGCAGCGGTTGGAGCCGTTACCGCAGGATTCTTAGACAACCTATTTGGAATAAGCTCAATAATCGAAAATGGAACATTTATCACCACCATTGTACTGTTTATTATCTGCTTTATGGTGCTAGTATTGGGCAAATACAACGTATTAGATAAGCTCATCAAAATAATTGGCTCTACGCTGTTGATTTCCACACTACTTGCTTTTATGCTTACCCTTTTCAAAGGACCAGCAGAGCAAATTTCTGAGTTTCAGACTCCTGAAATCTGGAGCACTGTAGGTATTGGATTTATGATAGCGCTTATGGGATGGATGCCAACTGCTGTCGATCTTTCAACTTGGAACAGCTTATGGACAATTGAACGAATAAAAGAAACAGGATACAAACCATCCTTGAAAGAAACATTGCTAGATTTCAATTTCGGGTATATTACATCTGCTCTCCTTTCGATCTGTTTTATCACTATGGGAGCCTATTTAGTTTTTGGAACGGGCAAAACAATGCCAGATAATAGTGCTGGATTTGCTAACGAAGTGGTAAATTTATACACAATTACCATCGGTAATTGGAGCTACTTAATTATCGCAGCAGCAGCATTTTCTATCATGTTTGGAACCTCCATTGCTGTATTTGATGGATATGCTAGGTCTTTGAAAAGAACGACTGAACTGCTCTTTTTCAAGAACAATGAAACAGCAAACAATAGAAATATTTACATTATCTCACTGCTAACATTGACATTAGGTGGATTTATAATCATATGGAAATTTGGAAGTAGTCTCCGATTTTTGATTGATTTAGCAATGACTATTTCATTTTTAATTGCTCCATTAATAGCGATTATCAATTTTAGGCTCGTTTCTAAAAAGTATGTTGATAAGGATGCGATACCTCCAACTTGGATGAAATTTCTAAGTTGGGTAGGAATAGTCTTTCTAACAGGATTCTCAATATTCTATATAAACCTTAACTTTACGAAATGGCTAGAAGCAATTTTTTAAGAAACATATTTAGTACATTGCTCCTACTGATATCGGGTATCGTTTTTGTTTCTGCGCAACAAAAAACGAATTGCAAAAGCCAAAATTTCCCAATTAAAAAACTGGGAAAGGTTAGTCCTATGAAAATTCAAGATGACTTTGAACCCAAAGTATTTAATCTTGAAATGCCTGCACCAGGTTCAGATAAACATAAGCTTAGGCTACTCAAAAAAAAGTCGGCTAAGCTATACCCCAGAACATCTGCGGCCCATACAACTTGGGAAGCTGATGAAGAAAGTGCATTAACAATTGAAAATGGATTTCCGTTAGCAACTTACTTATATATACCGGCACTAAACGATACTATTGTCACCTACTTGGTAGGAGGAATACCCAACGACAACACCGTATCTATTAGTAACGATGGATTCATGTTAGCGTCATACAATTCATCAATTTTTGCATACGATACTGAAGCGGACACTCTTCTATTCAAAACAAGTTTACATGCCTTTACATCAGAATTCACATTGAGTGATAAGTACGATCCCAAAACATTGTATGACCCAATAGCAGATCGCTTTATACTCGTATTTTTAAACGGCAGACTTAGTGCAGACATGAGAATCCTAGTTTGCTTTTCAAGCTCTAACAACCCAAGCGACCCTTGGAACATATACGAAGTTCCTGGAAACCCATTAAACGATACTACTTGGACCGACTATCCTGCCATAGGCATCACGAAATCTGAGCTATTTATTACAGGTAATTTGCTACGAGATAATGAGACTTGGCAAACTGGTTTTTCGCAGTCAATTATATGGCAAGCTGACCTTAGTAACGGTTATAATGGAGATACTACATTAGCTACACAATTATGGACAGATATATCCTATGATGGCCAAAACATAAGAAACATACAGCCTGTGCAGGGAGGGTCAGTACCTCTGGATACAACAATGTACTTTTTATCGAATCGAAATTTCACGATACTCAGCGATTCTATCTTCTTAATGAAATTGGATGGATCATTAAACTATCTAGCCTCTAGCTTATCTGTTAATCTTGGGCTTACCGACACTCCTTATGGCGCTCCTCCGCTGGGAAGGCAAGAAATTGGAGAAGATTCTTTATCAACTAATGATGCAAGAATTTTGGGAGCATTTATCGAAGACAATGAAATTCAATATGTTGCCAACACAATAAATCCATCGACTGGTTATGCAGGAGTGTATCATGGTTTTATAGAAAATATTAACGAGTCTCCCCTATTTACAGGAATGATATTATCGGACGACACTTTAGATTTTGGATATCCTAATATCGCATACACCGGAAGTAAAAATTGTAGTAGACAATCTGTAATAGCCTTTAATCATACATCTCCATGGAATTGGGCCGGAGTTTCAGCAATTATGTACAATTCTGATAGTAAGTACTCTAAACGGTTAACCTTAAAAGAAGGAAACTCATCTATTGATCGACTAAATGGCCCCGAGAGATGGGGCGATTATTTTGGAATACAACGAAAATACGATACTCCTGATATTGTTTGGACTACTGGTTATTACTCAAAAAATAATGGCAATAACTACACCTGGGCTTCGAAATTAAGGACCTCTTCTGACAATCCATTGATGGCTTCAATTACTGACTCAACAGACCTTAGCGGTTTTGGAAAAACAGACGCCTCAGCAACATTAATTATAGATGGTGGAAATGAACCATACTCTATTATTTGGAGCGATGAAAATATACAAACATCTGAAGTTGCCAACGACCTAGCTGCAGGATTATATGTTGTGACGGTTACTGATGATAAAAATTGTGTAATTACAGACTCCGTTACATTTGTAGAGACTGCGCCAGCGAACAATGTTTTCCCTAATCCAACCAACGAAAACGTAAATGTATTTTTCGAGTTAGAACAAACGGCAATTGTTTATATAGACTTATATGACAGTAAAGGGGCTCTAGTTAAAAACATGTATAGCGACCAAGCTAAATCAGGCGAAAATCTCTTCACGTTTTCTATTTCTCCTTTAGCAATAGGTAGTTATGTTCTAAAAATTAACACTGATAATGAAGAGATTCTTTCTCAGAAAATTGTAAAATTCTGATTCATCATTAATTAGTATTGAAAGCAAGACCATTAACGAAATATACACTATAATCTTCGAGAAACGAATATGGGTAAATTAGCCGTATGGTTCCTAACCCAGACTGTAGCTAATTACAAAATGACAATTAAAGAAATATTAAATACCACGAATCATAGACAATGGAAAATTCCTTCTGGAGGTTGGAAATTTTACCAGGAGTGGAATAATGCAATATTTCTTCATTATCAAGTTGACCTGATCGAATTGAAAAAATTTGTCCCTAAGGAAATAGAAATTGACCTTTTTGACGATAAGCCATGGATTTCAGTTGTTGCCTTTACAATGGAAAGAATAAGACCGAAAAACCTACCTTCTTTCCGCCCATTATCAGACTTTGATGAAATAAACATTCGAACCTATGTCAAGTCAAAAAATAAAAGTGGCGTTTACTTTTTAAGTATTGAGGGTGGAAAAAAATTATCATGCAAAATCGCAAAAGGAATCTCTGAGCTTCCATATAGATTTTCTGAAATCAAACGTAGTGAAACTAAATATCAGTCCCAAAATTCGGAATTTGAAGACAGGCTTTATATTGAATTTACAGCTGGAAAGGAGTTAAGCGAAAAAACGGAACTAGATAAATGGCTGACTGAAAGATATGCTCTATTCCAAGACTCTGGTAAATCAATTAACGAATTCGAAATACATCATTTAGAATGGCCAATTAATGCCATTGAATTAAAAAAACTAGATGTCAATTATCCAAGATTTGAGAGATTAATAGATGAGAGGCCACAAAAAGTTCACTATTCAACAGGAGTGAAAGTAATAGTTTGGGGGAAGAATAAAAAAGAAAAAACTAGCTACAACACTATGTAAAAATGCATTAAAACGCATTTTACACTAAACGATACAAACAATTTTATTTATGCGAATAAAAATAATTCTGTTCATTTTTACCCTAGGCCTTATTACTTCTGCGCAGAGCCAAAATAAACATGGCATTGCCAAATATGGAATATTTGTGGACGTCAACTCTGGAATTCAACAATCTGGAAATTTCGATTTCAAATCAAATAATTCTCCAGGCCAAAACCTTCTTGGACTAGTCATTAAAGAAGGTACTTTTAGTGAATCTTTTTTTGGCACTGGTGAAATTGGATTGGAGTCTAGTATTCTGCTCAAAAATAGATTATTGTTAAGTGGCAAATATAACATGGCCAACTCATTATTTAATAGTGATAGTAGGCTTGAAGACATATATATTCGTGGTACTTGGAAGGGCAGAGGTTGTGCTATGGGAATTGGTTATGGAGTGCTTACAAATGAAGATGAAAAACCATTTCTGTTTCGCATGAGTATTAGTTTAGGATCATATAAAAGTCATTGGAAATTTAGTAACCAGGACATAAATTCTGTTAATTTCGGAAATGTCAAAATTAAGCCCTCATCAAGTGAGAGCTTTTTTTCAAACAACTATTATTTAGACTTTAATCTTAATGTTGCGGATATTAAATTTCTGCGAAAACAAACTGCTAAATCCTGTATTAATACAGGTCTTTCTTTGGGCTATAGACAAAGTATAAATGCTGGAAATTGGATTTGGGAGAATAATAATGAAGTAGTTCAAAACATAAATAGAACCGTTATGATGGGGTTTTACTTCAAGATAAGCGTAGGATTGGGATATATAAGTAAATATGAATAAATCCCTAACAAAACATAACCCCCATTAAAACAAAGTTTAGCCAGAACATTAACAAATATTAACCCACACTTATTAACTCTCCGCTTAATCTTATCAATTCTATTTCAGCCATTTTAGTAATAAAGTTGGCCGTATTTAATCTGCTTTTAGCACGATTTAAGTTCAACTGAGCTTGTCTGAAATCTGTTGTTGTTATTTGCCCCTGGTTGAACAGTTCTTTTGATCTGTCGAAATTAAGCTGAGCAGCTGCAACGCTTCTCTCTTCAACCTTAAGAAGAATGATACTATTTTGAAACAAATCAAACGCATTTAATACGTCTCTTTCGACAGTCAATTTTGCTTCGTCAACTTTTAGTTGATTGGTTTCCAAGGCAATTTGAGCATTTTGAATAGCTGTTTTCTTCTTAAACCCATCAAATAAACTCCAGGCTAGAGTGGCTCCTCCAGTAAAACCCAGACTACTTTGACTTAAAATTAAACTTGCATTACTTTCCGAGTAATTATACCCATAACTGGCATTTACTGACACTCTCGGCATGTAAAAAGCTTGCTGAATTTTTTGATCAAATTCTGCTATCGAAATATTACTTTGAGCCAATAAAAGATTCGTATTGTTATTTAAGGCTTTTTGTTGTATTGCTTCTATTGTGCGGGCATCATCAACCACCAATACCTCAGATACTTCATACTGCGCAGTTACTTCACGACTTAATAAAACATTAAGATTTCGCTTGGCATTTTTTAGACCAACATCCATATTTAAAACATTCGAGCTATCTGCATTCATGTCTACTTCAGCATTTAACACATCTAACGAAGAAACTGTTCCATATTCTAACCCTACCTTAACTCGTTCGTAACGTTCTCTTGAGATATCTAATGAATTTTTAGCAATTCTAAGCTGTTGCTGCTGTCTTGCAACTTCATAATAAACATTACATACCTGCAACAAAGTGCTCTCAATATTTAAATTTAACTGAATTCCAGCAATATCAACTTGAGACTTAAGTTTCTTAAACGTATTTAGAGATCCTAGCCCATTAAAAACGGCATAAGAAACTCCTAAGCCTCCATTATAGCTTAGCGATTGTGCCGCAACATCTTCTATAGGGGGCGTGCCCCCTGCAAATTCTAAATTACTATTTGTTGCACTCAATGAAACTCCTCCATTTAGATCTGCCTTTGGCAATAAACCAGCATTGCCATAAGTAGCTATATTCTCAGCTTGCTGCTTTTGATTGATTGTCATTTTTACACCCAAATTATTTTCTAATGCAATTTTCATTGCATTTTCAAGCAATAGAACATCTTGTGCACTACTAAACAACATGCCGAAAACAAATACAACTGTTCCGATGATTCTCATATTAATCAAATTTCATGTTTTCATATTCCAATTCTTTTACTGCTGGTTCTCGTTCTTCTGAGCTCACTGAATTTCCTGAAATCAACCACTCTTTACCAAATCTAATTTTATTAAAAATTACCAAAACAGCAGGAAGAAAAACCAAGGTAAGCATAGTGGCTATTATCAGACCATAAGCAATTGCTATTGCCATAGGAACAAGAAATTGAGCTTGAAAACTGGTTTCTGTAATGAGTGGCGCTAAGCCAGCTATTGTGGTTAGAGAAGTTAAAACTATCGGCCTAAATCGAGAAATACCCGCATCCCGTAAAGCTTTCTTAAAGGTCAATCCAGATTTCATCTTTTGATTAAACATGCTAATGAATACCAGAGAATCGTTAACCATGATTCCTATAAGGGCAATCATACCAAAATATGAGAACATTGACATTTGGTCACCGTGCAGAAAGTGCCCCCATGCTACACCAATTAAACCAAAAGGAATCATAGCAAACACAGCAAATGTTTGAAGAAAACTTCTAAAAGTTAAAATGATTATCGTCATCATCAACAATAGCACTATTGGCCCGGCAATCTTAGCCGATCTTCCAGTTTTAGCTTGTTCTCTAATTGATCCCTCTATCGAATATTTAATTGAGGGATAGTCCATTTGAATTTTTGAGACAACACTATCTTCCAATAAGCCAACAATTAAAGCCGGATTATCTAGCGCTGGATTAAGTAAATCTGCACTTACCTTAACAGACCTTTTTCCGTCAAGATGTTCTATAGCGATAATACCTCGCTCTATTTTCAGTTCTACCAAGTCATTTAATAAATAATCTTTACCTAACAACCGAACTCTCATATTTTCGAGGTCATTAATTGAGCTTCTATCCTGCTGATCGTATCTTAACCATACTTTCACCTCATCCACACCTTTCTGTAATCGTTGCGATTCCATACCAAAAAACCCTTTTCTAATCTCGCTCATTATGTCAAACGATGTCAATCCAAGCATGTACGCCTTCTCTTTTAATTTTATCTGAACTTCTTGGAGTCCTTTTTGATCAGAGCTCACTATGTTTTTCAATGTTCCTAATCGGTCCATTTCATTTTTTAAGATCTGGGTTGCCGATTCCAATTCAATGTTGTCATTAGAGAATAAAGCAATCGATACCGCTTTACCAAAAGGAGTTGTAGCTTGAAATGAGAGCTTTTCCGTTCCTGGAATTTCCCCAACTTTTTCTTTTAAACGCTTGGTTAACTCAGCACTGGAAATTTTCCTGTTTTCTGTTGGCATCAATATTATATTCAAGGCGCCAGCTTCTTCCGATGGTCCAATAGTCTTCTCAACACCAATAAAAACAGATTCTCCATCCTGTATTTCGTTCTTTACATCTTCATTTACTAGCCAAACTTGCTCTTCAATAAAGTCCATCCACTCTGTCGTTACACTTTCGTTAGTCCCAGACTGGAGTTGCAAGCTAACCCCGAGATTATCACCTTCAATACTTGGAAACACAGTTGCCTTAATAACGCCAGCATTCATAGCCGCTAGGGTTATTATCATTAAGCACACTGTTGTTAGAACAACTATCCCTGGAGACTTAATCGCAAAATCTAAAACAGGTTCATATGTCTTTACCCTAACCCAATTCAATACCCTTTCTGCCCCTAGCCATTTAACACCCTTGTTTAGCCCCGCAAATAATTTAGCGAAAAATCCTTTTTTATCAACGTTAAGCGCAACGGTATGTGCAACGTGTGCTGGTAAAATAAATGCTCCCTCGATTAAAGAAAATATCAATGTTCCAATAACTACGAATCCCATTTGAGGGAAAAAATCACCCATTCTCCCATCCAACAAGAAAAACAAAGAAAATGCTACAACAGTTGTCATAATAGCAGAAAAAACTGCTGGTAATACTTCCATCGTTCCATCTATTGCGGCCTGAACTGGTTCCTTTCCTCGTTCCTTGTGCTGATAGATATTTTCGGCTATCACAATTCCATCGTCTACAAGAATCCCTATAACGATGATCATACCGAATAACGAGATAACATTTAAAGTAATTCCGTAAAACGCGGCTAATATAAACATCCCCGCAAAGGAAATGGGGATAGCCACAGCGACCCAACCCGCTAAACTTGGATGCAGAAATAATGACAAAAACACAAGTACCAAAACGAATCCAATTAAACCATTGGTTGATAGAAGCTCTATTCTTTCTTCAACAGTTTTTGAGCTATCACGTATTAAATCAGCTTTTACGATGTCATTAATCTGGTTAAAATCAGCCATATAAATTTTTACCTTGGAGGCAATTTCACTTACATCTTCGTGCATAGTATTGTTAACCTGAATAACTGCACTTTTAGCTCCATTAAAGAATTTTCGGTTAGGAACATCAGACCACTTCTGCTCTACGTCTGCTATGTCTTTCAATCGAACCAACCTATTATCTATGTTGGCAATTACGATCTCAGCTATTTCATCTGCTTCATATTTTTTATTCTTACCTCTAATTCTTAAGTTTTCCTTTGTTGTTTTAATTGTGCCTCCTGTTACATCTATGTTCTCATTCTTTATTGCCCGATTCACCTGATCGAATGATAACTTGAATTGCTTAAGGTCATTTTCTCTAAAGCTGATTTCGATTTCTTCTTCAGGATATCCTGCAATATTAACCTGTGAAATTCCTTCCATGGCCTTTAAATCTGTTTCAATACCAAGTGCAATTTTTTTCAATGTACTCAGTTCTACTTTTCCGCTTAAAGCAAAAGAAATTGCAGCTGAAATATTTTCTCTGATATAAACCGATGGGGGCTCCATTGCCTCTGGGAATGAATTAATTCTATCGATTGCATTCTTAACATCCTGCAATACCAATTGTGGGTCAAATCCTTTTGATGCTTCAATTGTGACTGACCCAATATTTTCCAAAGACTTAGAAGTAACTCTATCTATTCCGATAATACCGTCCACATTGTCTTCAATTTTGAGAACAATCATCTTTTCAATTTCCTCAGGAGATGCTCCCGGATACACCGCCTCAACTAATATGATTTTGGACTCGCTTTCAGGAAAAAAAGTCTTCCTCAGGCTAAACATACCCATAGCCCCGAATATGATAATGAGCACCATTAGAACATTTCCAGTAATGGGGTACTTTATGAAATATGTAATAAGTTGTCTCATCTCCTTATTAATTATATCGAACTTTCATTCCTTCAAAACTTCCATTTATTGCTTCGGACAGAATAATATCTCCATTTTCTAAACCAGAAATAATAGCTACTTCTTCGTTAATTTGAAGAATGCTAATTTTCCTCGCTTTTAGAACGCCTTCCTCTATTATAAAAATTTGATCACCATCTAGCAATGACCTGTTAACCATAATAGAGTTATTCGCACTGCCCAAATATGCCTCTCCAAAAAGATACATGCCATTATATAAGGAACTAGAATTAATCAATATAAAGACGGCCATATTCTGTGAAGCTTCACTAAGAGTTCTATTAATTCTTTTAATGGTTCCTTCCCATTCCCCATCTATGTCGTTTGATTGCAGAATCACCTTATCACCAACCTTTACTCTGCTCCCGTTAGCCAGCGTAACATTTGCTTCTAACTCAAACTGAGAAGAATTAATAAATTTACCCATTTTCTGGCCAGCACGCGCAACGGTTCCTGGCTTCAACAGCGCTTCAATTAAAGTTCCATCGAAAGGTGCAATAACAGTATATTTTGCTAACCGATCCTCTTGAGCCTGAATTGAAAAATAGGTGCTATAAATACTTTTTCCAGCAAGATATTTCTTCTGCTTTAGGTTACTAATTTTTGGCAATTCGGGCAATCTAGCATTGAAATCAATATTATTCAAAAACGTTTCCCAATCATTTACTACTTCGGGGAAATCAAATTTCATATCGGCAACCAATTTTGCAGTTTGATTAAGCAAATTACTCTTCTGGCTTTTAATGTTACTGGCAAGTTCATCATTATCAAATGTCGCAATTACATCACCCTTAGAATAAGAATTCCCTTCTCTAAAATTATCATTCATCAATCTCCCGCCAACTTCAGGAAAAATATCTATTTCATTTAATGACTTTAGATTGCCATATATAGGTATGGATAAATTGTTAGCAGCAAGTTTCACGATTCTTATCTCAACCAATTTTACACTTTCTACAAGCTCATTAATCTCGGGAACCTTTTTAAAGCTCATAATAAAGTTAACTGCGGCATACGTTACCCCTACGATGACCACGATTAATAAAACTATTCTAACTATTTCTTTCATGATATTAGTTGTTTTTACAACCTATTATATAATTACACATCAACATTATGGTAAATTATCAACACTAATTTTATTTGCTCCTAAATTTTCAAATATACTTTTTAGCACTTTTTTCGTTATTTCCTCTTCCTTAACAGAAACACCTTTGAGTGATTCACCTATAGTTTCCTTATTACATTTAAGTACATCTTGTTGAACCTCTTTACCTTTGTTAGTTCTATAGATTAATTTAATCCTCTTATCTGCAGAACTTGTAACCATTTCAAAAGTAAGGACTTTTCCCTGCTATCAATCAACCTTAGCCATAGTTGTTTTATCCTTACCAAGAAAAGTGGCTAATTCGTTCTGAGGTATGCCGCCATACCTCTCCAAACTCAGTCAATGCACCACCTTGTTTCATTGAAAAACAATATCCTAAAGCTTTAAGTTTAGAATTAACTACTCCGTTAAACCCCCAAAACGCTTGCAGTTCTATGAATGCTATTGATTCCTCTAATTTAAACTCCATTTAGTTGCACTGCAACGAAATTAAAACTTATAGTTGCATGTACGAGCATAAGTGCTAATTTTTTCAGCTCCTTGCTTGAGGAATTACTTTCAACGAAGTGCCATTTAACAGAGAAGACCACGACCACCAAATTGATATAATTCTTCGATTTAAGCTTAAAACTGACTTAAACAAAAAGGAAAATTAGACCGAGTCGGCAGTTAAATCGTTTCTTTTAAGGACAAAGTCATGGCTAGATTAAGCCGAACTATGTCTCCCATTGAATTGCACTTTTCAAATTTAGAGGTTTTATGATGTAAGTTAAGTTCTCTTTTTAATTGGGCTGTTTTTGTAGGTGAAGAGATTACATCTGCTTTCATTATGTCCATTATCTCCTTCAATCGATAGCGAGCTAATATGGCCCTCCCCCTAATTAATGTTCGTTCCTCAAGCTTATATTGTTCTACTGTATTTTGAGGAAGTAGCTTAATACATAAATCAACTACTGCGTTATTCTCCTTGAAATATTGTGGAAAATATAGCGTCCGCTTTCCTTCAAATGATTGTTGATCAAAGTCTATTGCTCTAACTCGATATTGCTCATTATCAAAATCGGGTGTAATATCGACAACGTAATTATAAGACCTCATGTCGCCTAATAACCGAACAAAGCATCTTTCATTAAATTTAACGAACTCCTTAGCAATTCTAACTTCATTTAATGTCGGAGAATTAAAGTATTCATTAATAAACATATCACCTGGTATTCCAGCAATATGTTCCTCAATTAGAGTTTGTTTATCAACTATGTAATTAATACGATTTGGTGAAAGTATATGCTCTAGTTCTAAACCATATACTCTTGACGCATCCACCTTTTTCACATAGAAGTAATCGTAGTTATCATTTAATTTATTGATGATTTTAACTCTAAACGGATTGGTGTTTCCGAAAGTGCAATAGTCGATTCGATCTACAGTTAAGTGATTACTAACCGATGTATCACCTTCTGTTTTTAGCAAAGCGTAGATATAAGTCAGCCCACGCTCAAGCTCCTCATATAAAACAGAATCGTACATAGCAATCTCCCATAACGTATCTTTATCGTTTTTATCATACAGCGGAAATGAGTTAGTGTAACGCACAAGATCTTCATATAATATGGGAATTGAATTCTCACGTCTATTATTTATCAAATACTCCTTCAACCTCTCATTAACAGGGTAGAGCGGCTTTTTTTTAGACATAAAATCTATTTCCTTCGGCATAACTCATTCCAAAGTTAAGTAAACTTATACTAGTGATTCAAATACTTTTCAGTAAGAACATTTATATGATGCTTTTCATGGCCAGCAATAATTTTTCCTATTCCCTTAACCGATAATAGCTTTCCGTTTGCCATTCCTGATTTTGATAACATATCATCAGTAAAACTTTGAAAAAGACATAAACTAGAATGTCTAACCGCTTGATATTCAAATAAAATATCGGAAACAGTCCGATTGATAGAATTATCAAATTGCACATATATATCATGGTTGTATCCTGGCAAATCAGTAGTATCATTTCTAGCAAAGCGAAGGGCTCGATTACAAAATATACGCTCAGCATCAATCAAATGACATAACAACTGCTTGACTGACCACTTATCTTGAGCGTACTTATAATCTCCAGAAACTTCTGTATTATTAACAATTGTCTTTGTTCTTTCATGAATAACTACCAGCGCTTCAAGTAACTCCATATTCTCTACAAGCTTTTCGTAATATTGAAAATACTCATCAAAATCGTGTTCTGGCATAAAAATTGTTTTTGTACATGAATATAACAATTATCAATGTTTTTTCGATTACTATGAAACTTTTTTCGATAAACAACGTATTTTAATAGACTAACGCAATTAACACACTCGTTATGGCACTTGCATTCGGATTACTTATTATAGCATTACTTGTTTTTGTTTGCCACCTATTCTTCAATACTGGTAAAAATAACTATTACAGGTCACACATAAGACAACGTAGAGGATTTATGAATAAGATGTTTAACGACACAGATATTGTGTAAACACCTTTTTACCTTATTTTTCCGACAACGTTCATCCTCCTCTCTACTCTGCTTTTTACAAAGTATAAGAACCTCAATTATAGTGGTTCATTTTCTATAGATTATCTGCTCTTATAAAGGTTCGTTTAATGGTTATAATTGTGAAAAGCATCAATTCAAGATGTTAATTCATATGTTTTCAAAAAAATTATCTTACATTAATGTTATGTAAATCAAGTTTTTAACTATATTTTAGTAATTTTTTTAGTACTATGTATTGCATAGTACATTTTTTTATATATATCTTTGCTTTGTAAAGTACTATGAGATGGATACAAAAATTGAAAACACAAAGGCTCAAATGCGGAAAGGAGTATTGGAATACTGCATTCTATGTGTCTTAGAAAAAGGAGAGGCTTACCCTTCTGATATAATTACGGAGCTAAAAGAAGCTAAGATGATTGTTGTAGAAGGCACGCTATACCCACTTCTTACTAGGTTGAAAAACTTTGGACTATTAACCTATAGATGGGAAGAATCGAAATCTGGGCCTCCCAGAAAATATTACTCACTCACCGAAATCGGCAAAAGATCCTTAACCGAACTATCTGGAACATGGAGCGAATTAGAAAAAGCGGTGAACAAAATCAAATCATCAAAATAGAAATAAGCAAATCTCGATAGCATGAAAAAGACAGTAACAGTAAATATTAGCGGCATTGTATTCACGATGGATGAAGATGCTTATGATGCATTACAAAAATATCTTAGTAAGATAAAAGGCTACTTCAGAAAATCTGATGGGCAAGAAGAAATTATTGCTGACATAGAAGCTAGAATAGCTGAAATGTTCCATGAAAAAATAGACGCAAAATTTCAGGTTATTTCTATTCTTCACGTAGAAAAAATGATGACTATTATGGGCAAACCTGAAGATTTTATTGATGAAGAACAGAAGAATTCAGAACAAGAACAGCAAGAAACGAAACAACAAGAACCAAACACCAATAATGAAAAGTATCATTCCAAAAGACTCTTTAGAGACAAAGACGGGAATGTATTAGGGGGTGTTTGCTCCGGTGTTGGTTACTATTTTGGTTTCGAACCAATTTGGTTGAGACTAATTTTTGCAGGATTATTCTTTTTTGGAGGCACTGGATTTGTATTCTATCTTTTATTATGGATAATTATCCCTGAAGCAAAATCGACTGCAGAGAAACTAGAAATGAAGGGTGAGCCTGTTAACATTGATAACATCGGAAAAGCTATCGAAGATGAAATGGACAATCTGAAAAACAAGTTTACTGATGGAACATCTAACTGGCGGCAGAAAGGCCACCATAATCGAGCTAAAAATTTTGTTCATAGATTTATAGACTTTATAATTTCAATTTTTAAGTCATTAATTAAAGCTTTCGGAAAAATAATAGGACTTGGCTTGATTATATTTGGAGCAATTGTAATGCTACCCGTTCTATTTTCAGTTCTAGATTCTAGTTTCGAATTCTCATCGTTTGTTACAAATGGCTCTACTTCATTTTCAATTGCACAAATAGCAACTTTATTTTTTGGTTCGGAAGAACTGTCTACTCTAGCGACCATATCTTTCGCATTATTTATCGGAATACCAGGCTTAGCAGTGGCGTATGGTGGATTTAGATTAGTACTAGGGATAAAACAAGAAATTAAAGGGCTTGGCATAGCTATGACTTCTCTATGGATAATAGGTTTGATGCTAATGTTTTACAGTGGCTACAAGCTAAGCTGTGAGTTCAAAAGTGAAAATGAAGATATTGATATTGTAACTCTTGATAGTACAGTTGGAGACACATTACATTTATTTGTGTCAAAAGATTTTACGAACATGTCAAACAGAAAAAGACATAGAAATCATGGAGAAATTACCAAACTACTTGAAATAGACGACAATATTATATACAATGGTATCGTAGAATTAAATGTAGTTAAAGCTAGACAAGACAGTTTTAAAATCGAAGTGATTCGTTCTAGTAGAGGGAAAACCAAATCTAATGCAGCTGAATACGCTAAGGATATTGATTACAGTTATAAAATTAGTGGGGACAATATTACCTTCGACCAATACTTAACTACAGATATAACTAACAGTATTAGAGGGCAACGGGTTGAAATTACGATATACGTACCGCAAGGAAAATCAATCTATTTTAGTGAAGATATGTTGCGCATTATACATGACATTCACAACTACACAAATTCATTAGATAGAGATATGCCGAACAAGGTATGGACAATGACCAAACGTGGACTAGAATGCATTGGCTGTGATGAAAATGAATTATAAAAAACTAGATTAAAAAACATGAAAAAAGCAACAACACTATTACTCTTAATTACATCGATAACACTATTTTCTTGTGGACCACACGTAGAAGGAAATGGCATTGTGACCAAAGAAAATCATAAAATTGGTAACGCAACGAGCATAGATATAAGCGGACAGTTCGCTGTGTTTCTCTCACAAGGGAAAAGCTCTAAGCTGGCAATCGAAACAGATGAAAATCTACATGAATATATTGACGTATCAGCTGAAAACAATACTATTAAAGTTAAAACTGAAGCGTACATTACAGAAGCCGAAGAGCTTAATATATATGTTACAATGCCCGATGTATACAATATTGATTTATCTGGTGCTGTTCAATTAGAGACAGAAGGCAAAATTAAAACCGACTATCTTACCATTGATGCAAGCGGTGCAACTGAAATGCAATTAAACGTTAATGTAAAAAGGCTTAACCTAGAAATGAGTGGTGCCAGCGAAACTATCCTTTCTGGAAAAGCAGAAAATGTAGAAATCGAAGCAAGCGGAGCCTGTGAAATTGAAGCTTTCAAACTAAACGCAAAAAATATGTTTATTGATATTAGTGGTGCAGGCAAGGCGGACGTTAACGCAAAGAAAATATTGGACGTAGAAATTTCTGGCGCAGGTGAAATTCGCTACAAAGGAACTCCTAAAATTACGCAAGACATTTCTGGCGCAGGGTCAATTAAAGAAGCAAAGTAACCAGCCAAATATGGCAGCAAAATGAAACCGTCTATATACATCAGCCAGTCGATTTGACTAACAAATTTATTGAATCATGAAAAAGCTTATCTTATCTATCGTTATTATTATAATTGGAATATTCCACTCTAATGCACAGAACAGAAAAAAAGTACTTTTCCTCGGTAATAGCTATACAGCGTCTAACTCTTTACCTTCTTTAATCAATACCGCTGCTAATTCCGTTGGCGACACGATTGATTATGACTCCAATACACCGGGAGGACACCGATTTCTTAACCATGCGGTTAATTCTACAACACTTAACAAAATTAGCAGCGATGACTGGGATTACGTTGTTCTTCAGGCTCAAAGTCAAGAACCCTCTTGGTCAGATTTTCAGGTGAACGCTGAAGTATTTCCTTATGCAACAATATTAGCAGACTCAATAAAATCGAACAACGAATGCTCGATGCCTTTATTCTTTATGACATGGGGAAGAGAGAATGGAGACGCCAGTAACTGCAGTAATTGGCCTCCAGTTTGCACCTATGAAGGTATGGACAGCATATTAGCTCAAAATTACAAATTAATGGCAGATGATAATGACGCAATAGTTTCACCTGTTGGCGCTGTTTGGAACTACATTAGAACCAACTGGCCAGCTATGGCTTTATACTCAGCCGATGGTAGCCACCCCTCACAAATGGGTTCATATGCAGCAGCCTGTTGCTTTTACTCCATTATATTTGAAAAAGATCCAACTTTACTTACTTACAATTATACTTTAAACCAAGCTGATGCCGACAGTATAAAAGTTGCTGCAAAAAGAATCGCATTCGACAATCTTGCGAATTGGAATGTTGGAGCTTATGGCCCAGTGGCAGATTTCAGTTCTAACACCAATAATCTTTCTGCAAACTTTACAGAAACGAGTACCAATGCCATTAGCTACTTGTGGAATTTTGGAGATGGAAACACAAGTGCCACCGCAAGTCCAAACCACCTTTACGCTAATGGCGGCAACTACAACGCATGTTTAATTGTTACGGACAATTGCGGAAAAACAGATTCTATCTGCAATATTATTTCTGTTGGGTGTACCAATCCTATTTCGCAATTCGCATACAGCGCCAGCAACTTAGAAGTTGAATTTACAAATACATCAACCAATTACGACAGCCTACTTTGGGATTTTGGAAATGGCGTAACTGATACGGCAGAAAATCAAAATATTTCTTTCGATTCCGTGGGAATGTATAACATTTGTCTTTACACATACAATAGCTGTGGAACAGATACCAACTGCCAATCGTTAGATATCACCTGTCCCTTGCCTGTTTCTGATTTCAGTTATTCTCAAGACCCAAATAACCTACTCATATTCACTTTTACTGCAAACACACAATTGGAAGACTCTATAAGTTGGAATTTTGGTGACGGCACA
>Ga0115568_10001064_pt1 | contig 20005 bp, 15 predicted proteins | sample COGITO_mtgs_1204_FD_87296 | JGI IMG/M metagenome (GOLD analysis project Ga0115568, IMG submission 87296) | Pelagic marine microbial communities from North Sea - COGITO_mtgs_120426 | ecosystem: Environmental > Aquatic > Marine > Epipelagic | place: Germany:Helgoland, sampling site Kabeltonne...
TGTGATTTCTGAGATCGTTTTAATAACTGGATCTTGAATGTGTTCGGAAAGATTCAAAATTTATTCTCTGATTATTTTAATATCTCCGCTCTCATTTACCTTTATAATAGCAGAGGGTTTTGCTATATGATTCATTTCAGATGGCAAATTTACCACATAATCAACGGCACTCATAATCGCGGGGTCTATTTCGTTAAAAGACAATGGAGTTTTTGCATCACTAATATTTGCGGAGGTAGCAACCAAAGGTTTGTTGAACCTTTTGGTAAGTTCATTTGCAAAACATTTTTTCACCATTCTAATTCCAACACTGCCATCGAATGCAAGAACACTTTGAGCAATATTTTTCGGTCCAGAGTAAATAATGGTTAGCGGAGAATCTGTAACATCAATTAAGTCCCAAGCCATTTCTGGCACAAAATGAACACAGCGATTTAGTTGCGCATCATTAGCAACTAAAATAATCATACTTTTTTGCTCTGATCGTTGCTTGATATCGAAAATCTTCTGAACGGCTTTTTCATTATTCGCATCACAGCCTAGGCCCCAAACCGTATCAGTCGGATAAAGAATTACCCCCCCTTCTTTAAGAATTTCGATTGCTTTGTAGGCTTGTTCTATTTCAAGTTCCTTCTCAGTAGCCATACTTTAAAATATCTCGTAACAACTGAATATGAGCCAACTACAGCCATGGTAAATCCAGGAACTCCATCTTTATATCCGCTCTGTAAAACGTATTCTTTGAAAAATCGAAAAGCAGGTTTAAGTACGAAATGAAACGGAGTAATTGCCCCCATTTTCTTATTCAAATCATCTGCTTGCCACCATGCATAGCGATTCATTTTTTCTAAATGATGATCAAATGTAATGTAGGTATTGTGAGTTAATTTGTTCTTTAACCATCCAATAGCTCCGTTTGCAAGAATTTCAGCATGAACACTTTTGATTTCGTATTTACATTTACTTTTTTTGAATAAACGAATGACTTTATCTTTCTTAAACGCCCCATTATTAAGAGGTTTTCCCATAAAATTATTTTGTCGATACATCCAAAATCCAACCTCTGATGGGGAATTATTTAAGGTGTTTAGAATCTCTTTTTGAAGCTCTGGTGTAACTCTTTCGTCTGCATCTACAAGAAGAATCCAATCATTATTCGCTTGTGGAATAGCCCAGTTTTTTTGAGAGGCCGAATTCTCGTATTCTCGTTGGATAATAAATTGTGTGTGCTTTTTTGCGAGTGCAATAGTTTTGTCGGTACTGAATGAGTCGACAACCATTATTTCATCAGCAAAAGCTACTGATTCTAGAACGGCTTCAATATTATGCTCTTCGTTATATGTTGGAACAATAGCAGTTATTTTAGTTTTTTGGCCCATCTATACAGCTACATCGTATTCTCTTAAAGCATCGTTAAGAGAGGTTTTAAGATCTGTACTTGGTTTGCGCTCACCGATAATTAATGCACATGGAACATTGTAATTACCAGCATTGAATTCTTTGGTGTAAGAACCTGGAATTACTACTTTTCTTGGAGGGACATAACCTCTATATTCAAATGGTTTCGATCCGGATACATCAATTATTTTGGTGGATTTAGTAATAACAACATTAGCTCCCAAAACAGCTTCTTTACCAATGTGAGCTCCTTCAACAACAATACATCTTGACCCAACAAATGCCCCATCCTCGATAATTACAGGAGCAGCCTGCAAGGGTTCAAGAACACCACCTAAACCGACACCACCACTAAGGTGTACGTTTTTACCTACTTGGGCGCAGGAGCCAACCGTTGCCCATGTGTCTACCATGGTTCCCGAATCTACATAAGCACCAATATTTACATAGGAGGGCATCATAATAACACCCTTGGCCAAATAAGCTCCATATCGAGCAACAGCATGCGGGACAACTCGAACACCTAAGTCTGCATAGTTCGATTTCAGTTTCATTTTATCATGAAACTCTAATGGACCAACTTCAATAGTTTCCATCTTTTGTATGGGAAAATACATTACAACTGCTTTTTTAACCCACTCGTTTACTTCCCACTTGTCACCAGAAGGCTCAGCAACACGTATTTCCCCTTTATCTAAATGCTCGATAACCTCACGAATTGCATCTTGCGTTTTGCTCTCTGCAAGCAGCTCACGATTTTCCCAAGCTTGTTCAATAATTTCTCTCATGTAGTTTGAATATGTTGCGAAAATACTGAATTCTAAAATTTAGCAACCAGTTTAACATTGATCCTTCTTGAAGTTAAATAATTGGGAACAGCATATTGACGTCCCGTAACATCTTTAATCCATAAATAACTAATGGTGTTGTTAATTTGAAGTAAATTAAACACTTCTGCACTAAGCCAGATAGATCTAAATACTTTTAAGGGATTATTGGTTTGAAGTTGTCTTTTCTCGCTCAATAGCTGAAATGAGAACCCAATATCAACTCTTCTGTATGGAGGGATTCTTAAAGTATCTTTGTATCTTTCAAAAGTAGGAGGGCCCGTTGGTAAACCGCTTCCAAAAAGTAGGTTTAGGTGCATTTTATAATTCGGATGGTTGCGGATATAGTCTTGAAAGAATAATCCAAAATTCACTCGCTGATCAGTTGGTCTCGGTATTAAACCTGGTTCAAAACGAACGGTATCGGCAATAATAGCAGTCCCATCATAGTATGGGTTAACTTTATTTCCATCAGCATCTTGGTATTCAATGTAAAAATCATCTGCAATATCTTCTTCAATTTTCATTATGCCGATGCTTGCCCATGAGTCGATATCTTTAACAAACTGCCCATGAATTTTGGATTCGAAGCCCATTGCATAACCTCTTGAGTTATTTGTTGCATAATAACGTATACGCACGTTATCAATTTCGTACGGAATTAGGTTGTCTAGTTGTTTGTAGTAAATTTCGTTGGTTAATTTGAATTTTCTATTTCCCCATGCTTTAAATTGATAATCACTACCGAGCACATAATGAACTGATTGCTGCGCTTTTATTTCCGGATTAATGTGCCCATCTAATGCTCTCATTTCCCTGTATAGAGCTGGTTGATGGTAAAACCCCCAGGCTGCTTTGAAAACAAAATCTTTATATTTTATGGTGTCTTTTCTTTGTTTCCAGTTTGGTTTCCATGCCAAAGTTATTCTTGGGCTAACAGTTGTTTGGTTGTTGAATGTCCAGTAGTTAAATCGTGCCCCAGAAGTTAGGTATGCAGTAGAATTATCTTTTAAATCCCATTCATTATTTACTTGTGCGTATCCCATTATTCGCTCAGAAATAATAGAAGTATCAGCTCTGTAAACTTCACTAAGTTGAATTTCATCTCGAGGTGTTTGTGGAACAGAATAACCAGCAGAGTCGATCATGGTCCATTCGTTTAACTTGTCATCAACATGTTCTTGCTGAAATTTCAGACCCCAAAGCAATGTGTAATTATCTTCATAATATTTTCCTTTATGCTCAATATTATATATGAGTGCATTCAGTTCGTTCCTCCCATGGTCTAAAAAAGAACCAACACCTCGATTAAATGCCACATCACCAAAATCTTCGCTTGATAGATCTCGTTCCAGCTCATCTAACCAATATTGACCAAGAATATCAAATGTTTCTTCCTCTTGAGATCTAAAAACAGAAGAAATTAATTTTAATGATAGGCTAGGACGGGGGTGGTAATGTAAGGACAGGGCGCCTAAATATGTTGTAAAAGCATCAACTTCTTGCCCATCGAAGAATACCGTAAGTCTTAATCCTCCATTGATTGTTCCAAAATCTGTTTGTCTAGTTTCAGGAGTGAAAGTGTATTTGTTTTGAGCAATATTTCCTAAAAAAGATATTTCTAAATCTGTTGTAATATCATACGTAAAATAGGTTTGATAGTCGATAAATGATGGATTATAATCGCCTCCCACATCTAAGCTGTTTAAAACGTATTTGTTCGTTTTATATCTGATTCCATGGATTTGCGTGAAACGATGGTTATCGCTGCCATCTTCGAGGTGAATTGACCCTCCTAGCAAGCTGGCGCTAATTGACCCGGCAAATTCTTTTGGTTTTTTATAGGTGATGTCTAGAACCGACGACATTTTGTCTCCGAACCTAGCTTCGAAACCTCCTGCAGAGAATTCAACAGATTCCACTAAATCTGAATTAATAAAACTAAGCCCTTCTTGTTGCCCACTCCTAATGAGGAACGGGCGAAATATTTGAATATCATTTACGTAGATTAGGTTTTCGTCAAAACTTCCTCCCCGCACGGAATATTGCGAACTAAGCTCATTATTGGAAGAAACGCTCGCTTCGGCAAAGAGAATACTTTCAAAATTCCCAGAAGCCGTTGGAAGTGCGTCAATGTATTTCAAATCAATGCGGTTCATTGGTTTTGTTCTTCTGATGTCTCCAACAATTTCGAAATCAGGATCCAGTTCTATCGAAATAGGTCGAAGCACTACGCTGATTTCTTTACGCTGATTTCTTTTAAGAAAAACGGACTTCTTGATTGTTTTCATCCCAAGAAGCGAGATTGCCACCTGTAAACTATCGTTAGGCGGAACTTTTAAAGTGTATGACCCATCCTTTTTTGATACTGCACCAGTATTTGTTCCTACGATAACGATATTTACTTTGTCAAGACTGCTTCCGTCTTCGTTTGATATAGTACCGTATATTACTGCATTTTGAGAATAAGCATAACTGCCAGAAAAAATACTGGATAGTATTAAGATATTTCTCAAAAAGCGCATGCGTTCAAAAGTAAGATTATTTGATGTAGAAGGTTAAACCTAAAAAGCGGTTAATTATTGCTTTTACTTTTCAATTTTAAGTTCTCCTTTTCGCCATGAATCAATGAATTTAGCCCAAGCGACTGGGTTTAGCAGGTTAGTTGTAGGGTATAATTGCCCAGAGTTGTATAACATCGTTTGCTGCTGTTGAATGGCGTAAGCTTGATTCATATTGGCGCCCATTGGGCTCCCCGTTCTTCTATCTCTCATTTCAGCTAACGCAAGGTTTTGCATAGCTCGGTAATAGTCATCATCTGGTACATCTAGGTTTATAAAAGCTTCCTTAAATTGTTCCTTACTCGGCCATGGATAAATTTCTATCTCTTGCAAGCGAAAGGTGTCTTTGTTCATCATTTGAATAATAGAGTAGCGGGGGTTGCTTAATGTGTCAGGAATTACAAAGGAAATTGGTTTATAACCAATGTAAGAAAATACGATTGTGTCATTTTCCCGAGCAACGAATGAAAAATATCCAGAATAATCACTAATAGTTCCCCGGGTTGTATTTGCCACCATAATGCTCGTGAATGGAACTTGAAGCAAGTCGTCACTATCAACAACAACTCCTGAGAATTGAACGAGTTTACGCTGTATGGATTTGTCCGGATTGGAAATACTATCGTTTAACGTTTTTGATTGACAGACAAGAACGGTTAAACTTATATAAAATAGAAGAGCTAGTTGTTTCATGTCTATTTGCAGTTTCTGTAATGTTACGCATAACCAAAAAAAGATTGATTTATTGTGGCAGAATGTAAGTTGAAGAAATGAGAATTTCATTAATAATGATTTATGCAAAGAAAAGGATATTTATCGAATTTTGTGAGTGATTATCTTGCATATGTAGTTAACTTATTTGAAATTTAATTTGGAAGTCTTATTAGGTTTTCAAAAACTTATTGTAAATAATACAATAAGATAATTTTTTTCTTTATTTTTACATAATAATAAAATGTTCATTATGAAAAGTATTTACTTAACGATTTCTGCTTTAGTGTTTTCCGTTTTTTGCTTAGGTCAAAATGTTCCTATTGATTTTGAATCAGGAGGCTTTGGTGGTAATTGGACTTGGACCGTTTTTGAAAACAATTCTAATCCAGCATTAGAAATTGTTCCTAATCCGGCCCCATCGAGCATAAACAATTCTTCAACTGTAGCCAAATTTAGAGCATTGGTGTCAGGAATGCCCTATGCAGGTTGCGAAACAATTCATGGATCAGACATTGGAACTTTTAATATTACAGCTGCCAATGCTATTATCACTATTATGGTTTATAAAACTAAAATAAGTGATGTGGGAATCAAATTGGTAACAAATAGCAATGCCTCTTTGGGAGAAATTAAAGTTCCTAATACTTTAATTAATCAATGGGAACAATTAACTTTTGATTTTTCAGCACATGTTGGTGGAATGACATATGATCAAATAGTTATTTTTCCAGACTTTATTTCCCGCGCTGCAGATGATTTAATATATTTTGACAATATTTGGGCTCACGATAGTACATGCTCAGAAACTAGTTCTAATATTAATGTAGCTACATGTGTTTCCTATACTACGCCTAGTGGCGATATTTTATTAACTTCAGGTATTTACCAAGATACGATTTTCAATTCGGCTGGTTGCGATTCAATTATTAGTATTAACCTTACAATAGATACAGTTGATAATTCAACGAATCAAGATGGCAATATTCTTTCTTCAAATGCTTTAATATCTGCATATAAATGGTTAGATTGTGATAAAAACTATGCTGAAATTCTTGGAGAAGTAAATCAATTTTATACACCACTTGTATTAGGAAACTTTGCCGTGGAAGTTACCACTAATGGCTGTGTCGACACTTCTGATTGTATAAATGTAGTTAGTTTGAGTATTATTGATTTCAACAGAGATAGGCGTGGACAAGTATACCCAAATCCCAATAATGGCATTTTTACTTTTGATTCTGATTTAACGTTGGAAAATATTAAAGTTTACGACTTATTTGGCCAACTAGTTTTTTCAAAAAAAACCAATAAGAACATTACATTAGTGGATTTAACAAATTTAGCAAATGGTGTTTATTTTTTGAAGGCAAACAACTATGAAGCAAATTTATCTGTGAAAATTATTAAACAATAGAAATGCGCTGTCCTTGAAGTAATTACAGTGAATATAAGGTTGCCTATCTATTTTAATTCGATTCAGTAATTTCATCATAAATTTTCTCTAAAAATTCTGTATTATAAGTAATAGATTTTTCAAGTTTTTCGTAGGATTTCAAACCTTTATTTATTACGGAGTCAGAATTATTTAAGATACTGCATAATAGGTCTTCGAGTTCATTTATTAAATTATCAGAAAAAGTCTTGATATCCTTTTCTGTATTGAGGATTGCATTTCCCATATCATCTTTTTTAACATTAATAACCCATCCTAAATCTGAGTTGTTAATTTCAGGTAATGCACGAATATTAGTAGTAATTACAGGACACCCATACGATTGGGCTTCTAATACAGAGTAGCCATAAGTATCGGCATACGTTGGTAGCAAACCTATATGAGTATTTTTAAACAAATTTAACACTTCTTTATTTGGAAGAAATTTCTTGTAAGTAATATTGTTGGAATACTTATCTATTATTTGTCGCGCGATTTCTAAATCTTTAGTTGTAGATCTAGATGCGTAATCTCCGAATTCCATTCTGGAAACTATATTCAAATTCCAATCCTTAATTCCTCTTTCATATAACCTATCAAAAGCAATTAGTATTTCCTTTCCTCCTTTTCTAAAAAAATCACCTCCAACAATTGTAAAATTCAACCGATCTGAAATTGTTTTTTCTATATCTTTTATAGGAGGGCAAACTTGAGCAGGGTGAAGGGTTATCAATTTTTCTTCAATAACATCTATGTAATGGGGGAAACTTTCAGCGACTAACATTCTTTGAACATTAGCTGCGCAGTTTGATAAGGCAATTATCTTTTTACACGCGTTACTTGCTATCAGTTCTAGTCCTTTTTCAATGTTTTTATCGCCCCAACGAGGAATTGATGTTTCAAATGTAGTTATCCAAGGCTTATTCCCATAACTTAATGCATTGAAGAAATGAAATAATTCGACCTTATTTAGGTCAAAGTCTCGGTATGAGTTCCAATAATATTGATGAGTTTTATTTGTTAACTTATTATATAAAAATGCCGGAATTTTATGGAGATTTTGCTTTTTTTCGAATCTATATTTCTCATATGGCAAAGCAGCAAAATTTCGATTTTGATTATAACCTATTGTGTTGGTTCCAAGTATTTTTTTCATGTAAATTATTGCACCTAATATTTTGATTCAATTATATTCGGAGTATTACTCATTTCAAAAATGATCGTTCCGCCATTTATAATATCATTGTGGTTTAATATTGCTCCTTTTATTGCTTTTCCATTTATTAAAACGCTCTTAACATAGACGTTTTCTTTACTTTGGTTATTTACTAAAATTATCAATGTTTTACCATTATTCAAATGTATTGTTGCTTCTTTCACTAAAGGGCTTCCTAATGCATAATTTTTGGAGCCTGGGGTTACAGGATAAAAGCCTAAAGCACTAAATACATACCAAGCACTCATTTGTCCAGCATCATCATTTCCACATAAACCGTCAACTGTCGGGGCGTACATTGTATTCATAATCATACGCACACGCTCTTGGGTTTTTTCGGGATGACCTGTCCAATTATATAAATATGGAATATGATGACCCGGTTCATTACCATGGACATAATTTCCTATGATTCCATCACGCGTAATGTCCTCATGATTTGCGATATATTTTTCATCTATGGCCATAGTAAATAAAGAATCTAAATGCTTGGTAAAACGTTCTTTCCCTCCCATCATATTTACCATTTCATTAATGTTTTGTGGAACATATAATCCATAATTCCAAGCATTTCCTTCAATAAATCCTTGTCCATGAGTATCCATAGGGTCAAAGTTTGCACGAAAAGTTCCGTCCGCCAATTTTGGTCTCATGTAACCACTTTTAGTATCGTAAACGTTATTATAGTATTCTGCACGTTTCATAAACTCTTTCTCAATTTCGGCATTATCAACTTGATTTGCGATTTGTGCAATACACCAATCGTTGTAAGCATATTCCAAGGTTTTAGAAACAGAAGAATGACTTTTATCATCTGGCACATATTTGTAATCCATATAATCTCCCAAACCGTCAAAATATCTCACATTTGCTGTGTTTACGGAAGCAGTTAATGCTCGTTTTTGATCAAAATCACCAACATTTTTGGCCACAGCATCGGCAATTACAGAGGTTGCATGATAACCAATCATACACCAGTTTTCATTTGCATAATGAGACCAAATTGGAAGCATGTTGTGTACACTTTCGTCATGATGTGCCAACATTGACTTTATCATGTCATTGTTGCGGTCGGGTTGTGTGATGTTAAATAAAGGATGTAAAGCTCTGTAAGTATCCCAAAGCGAAAAAACAGTGTAGTTGGTAAAGTTGTCTGAGGTATGAATATTTTGGTCTAATCCTCTGTATTGGCCATCTACATCTTCATATAAAATAGGAGACAGGTTTGTATGGTAAAGCGCTGTATAGAAGTTTATATTGTCGCTATCATTTAAAGAGGTTACTTCTATTTTCGAGAGCTCTTTGTTCCACTTTGCTCTGGTTTCTTCTTTTGTTTTGTTGAAATTCCAATGAGGAATTTCAGCTTTTAAATTTTTTAATGCACCGTTAGTACTTACTGAAGACAATGCAAATTTGATATTGATTTTTTCGTTTTCATGAGTGTCAAAATTAAAATAGGCACGAATCTCTTTTCCAGCCATTTCTGGGAAGTTTTTATCTTGTTTAAAGCGTCTGTAAAATCCATCGTATTTTACATCGTCATATTTTTTATGACCATAGCTTTTGAAAGGTTTTGAAAATTGCATAACAAAAAATACTTTCTTATCTCTTGCCCAACCTTTTGTTTGTCTGTACCCCGTAACTAATGAATCATTTTCTATTCTAACAAAGGTCCACACATTTTTATTGTTGTGGTGATAAACATTGTAGACCATATCTAATATAATATGTGCATCTTCTGATTCTGGAAAAGTGTATTGATGAAACCCGACACGCTCACTTGCTGTATGTTCAGCCTTGATATTATAGCTATCCAAATCAACCTTGTAATAACCCGGAGAAGCTTCTTCTTTATCGTGTGAAAAAGTGGAATAAAACCCCTTCCTTCCTTCTTTAGTTTCCAATGGTTCAAGCACTATATTTCCCGTTGTTGGCATGACCATAAAATCACCTAAATCGGAATGACCAGTGCCACTTAAATTTGTATGAGAAAATCCAATAATTGTTGAATCTCGATATTGATAGCCTGCACAATATTCATATGTTTCACTGTTGTAGCTACCATCTTCCTTAAACATAACCTCAAAGTTGGTTTGTGGGCTTAATTGTACCATCCCAAAAGGGGCTGATGCACCAGGAAAGACATGCCCCATCTTACTTGTTCCGATAAACGGGTTGACGTATTGTGTGTAAGCTGTTTTTATAGATCCGTTAGGAATAGGCTCTGTTTTCGAGTCTTTTTTACTACAAGAGGTTAGAATAATTATCCCTAATAATATTACTATATTTTTCATGATCTTTCTCAATTAAACCTAAAATTTGGTTAAAACCAGTTTAAATTGGTCTTAGGTTTTCTTGTAGCTAGTTCTTTCTAAGATAAACGGTTAGTTGCATTCCCTTATTAGCTTTATTCATATACCACTTTAATAAGGGGTGCAAAAATTTTGGGACGTAGTAAATTGAACAAACTTCAATTCGTTTTTTTACAATTGTGAAATTCAATTTTTTTGATAATTCTTCAAATGATTTAATATCAAATTCATAAAGATGAAAAGGAGAATGCATAGGGCTGAGATTAGTGACATAATTTGTACCCATAAGCCTGAAGTATAAATTCATGAATTTTGACATTAACCATTTAGAACTTGGCACTTCAATTTGGACGATACCACCTTTCTTTAGCCATTTTAAAGATTTAGATAAACAATATGATGGTTCGTATAGATGTTCGAATACGGCTCCGTAAGTTATGAAATCAAATGAATTTTCATCGTACTCGATTTCTTCTATAGCACCTAACTTCAGTTTTTCTGGATCAATGTTCATTTTTTCTATTGCACGTGCATGAAAAGGTTCAGACGGTTCCAATCCATAGGCTTCAAAACCTTTTGCTTCCAAAGACTTCATTGCCTTGCCAATGCCTGCGCCAACATCAAGAGCCTTCATACCTGGTTTAAAAGGAATTAATTCATTAACTTCATTTATTTGATATGAAAAATAGTCAGAAGACCAATTGAAGTAACTTTCGATCCAGTAATCTTCAGGTGTTGTGCCATAATGATCTTGTAGGTTTTCTGGAATAGGTAGAGGATTAGAATAAATTAAATTGCAGTTTTTACACTGCTGAATGCTAACTGATATTCCAATTTTTTTCTTCGGTCTTAGTACTTGGGATTTATTTAATCGCTGACCAAGAATTGTATGATTCGTATTTTCAGAACCACCCATTTCACAATAGTTGATTTTCTTGAAGTTATATTGCATTAAAAATTTTAATTAGCTATAATAGTCAGTATATGGTTTGTTTTTAATGCGATTTATACGTAGGTATATGCTTTTTTTATATTCCAGCTGAATCCTATGGAAATATAATTCATTGTGTTATTTATTCCTGTTCCAAAAGAGAAACCTAGTTGAAAATTATCTATGGTTCTGTCGCATTAATTTGAACAAACATAAAGAAATATAATTTTGAATAGTAAAATCTAGTAAATGTTCAATTTCTCGATTACCTTGTTATGTATATTTAAGTAAATTTAAGCCGGCCAAAACTTATCCGTAGTGGCTTAAAAGAAGTTGAAAATTAAGTTTTTAGAGGGTATTAAGATTAATACGACAGAACTATTTTGTCTTATCTATGCTTCCTGATTAGATAGATCTAGTTTTTTTGTCAATAATATAACCCCCATTGCAATTAACCAAAGAGATTTAAGATGAAAGAGTGGCTGATAAATATCAAAATTATCTGGAATAGCCAATATGAGTGCAACAGCAGACAGACCCAATAATACAGTGAATCCTCCTAGCCAAACTGGCAACATTTTCGATTTAATAAGGGCTATTCCAATTAGTACAAGACCTGTTCCAGAAAAAATTCTTCCAAAACGGATAAAGCAGCTGACGTACTGATTGGTAGGTAGGATATTATTCATGAACTCCTGGACTTGCTCCGGCGACTTATTCATGGTTTCCCCTACGCCCCATGCTCCAAAATTATAGTAGAAAGCTGAGGCTATGGCCAATGTCATAGTGCCTATAATTGTCATTCCTACACCTGGCAACATGACTACGCGATAGGAATTTTTCATAGTTATTGAGGTGAATGCAAATAATGCTAGGGCCATAGTAACCCAACCAAAAATATGAATGCGATACATCCAAATCCAGTACCATAGATCCTGACCTATTGCATCAAAATCAGAAGCTACGACATATTCGCCTATATGGTGAGATGAAAAGGCCCATCCAAACCATAACAAAATAGCTGCCAAGATGAATACCCATCCAGTGAATTTCAATTCGTAATCCTTTTTCATGTTCTCAAAAATTGGTTTATGGGACCAATTTAGTGTTATGTGCAATAATATTATGTAACAAAAGTTACCTAGATAATTCTATATAGCGGATTGTATATTTATGAATTTAGAGTTGATCGTGAAATTAAAGTCAGTGAAAAACTGATAATACAGAAATAGTGATTCTGTAGGGTTAATTTACCTCAAACTAAAACATGTTAAACCGAACTAATAGGGGGGTGTAAGGATCAATTTTCACGATTAACTTGATATTTTAGTATATGGCGCGTTAATGCACTATAAAATGTTATAGCCTCTTATTATTCTGTCATTAATTTACTAGTGGCTATTATTCCATATTTATCATGCAATTGAAAAATGTAGGTTCCTGGTGGCAATCCTTCTTTTTCAATCATGAATTTATTTGAATTAATATTTTTAATTGTCTTGACTTTTTTTCCTAGTATGTTATACAGGCTAAAGCTATATGGTTCGTTTGAATAATTTTCAAACTCAATTGTTGTGTTTTGGTTGAATGGATTTGGAAATACTTTAATGTTTTTATTTTTAGTAATCTCATTCAAACCGTTAAATTCATCTACTAGACAAGTGTCTTGTGTATTTTCTAGAAAAAGCATACCCCAATCATCCATGCCCAATGTAAATATGTAACCTAAATCACATAAGTATGATTCGCGTGAAATTTGTGGAGTACCTTCAATAATGATATGAAAACCAATATCTCCTGCAAATAGTTGGAATGATGTAGGTATATCTAAAGTATCGCCTTGATAAACGGGAATCAATGTTCCTAAAGAATCTCTAAATGCAGTATGTATAGGAGATCCTCCTTGATTTGTGCTATCGCAAACTATTTTAAAATCTACACCGGTTACAAATCCTGATGGTAGTGAACTGCCATAATATCCTATACTTCCTATCCCTGAAGACATGAATGATCCATAGTAGCTATAAACAGTATCGTTTTCATATTGACCTTGTTGATAAGAGGGCAAAGTGAAGGATTGGGCAATAGAGCTTGTCCATGATAGAAAAGTAAATATGATTAAAGTTGATTTCATGATTTCTTGCTTTTGGGTTTTTAAATAAGCTTCGTTTTTTATATATACGTAATCTAAAGTGTGAAGGGGACATGTTACCTGATTTTTTTAGTTATTATCAATTTCGTAAAGTTGACAAAACACAGTATCTTCTAATTTTTAAAAGACATTAAAATAGGAGCATGCACAAGGCTTTATTCATGTTTAATTTAATGTTGATTCTATAAATGTATACTGTATTGAGAACACTTTAGCCTTTTACTATCCTGAAACACCTTATTAATTGTTAAAGGAGGTTGAACAACGATTTGCAGCACATTATAACTTTCCAAAGCTTTATAATGGATGACATTATTTTCTTTTATCAATTGGTTTTCTGGATCTATTACAACAGTCAGCTCATATTGTTGCAAGTCTAACCAAGCTCGTTCTTTTGTAATTGAGCCCATTAAAGTATTATGTCGAGTATAACTGACATTTTGATGACATCTTTTGACAATAGCCAGCTGCTCCTGGGATCAAAAAAAGTGTTGTCAATATTTTATTTATGTTTAAATCATTATTATGTATTTTTGTTGTAACGAAAGCCTAAGCATTTGGCTTAGCTATTGTTGTCCCCAGTTTTTGTTTTTTATTGCTTGCCCCAAGTAATAACCTTTATTCCTATAGAATAATGTACTTTATGAGGTTTACCTTTTAGAAGACTTTGGAATCGAGCGTAGTTCGTTACTAACTTCTGAATATCGATATTTTTAATTGGCCACTCTAAATGATGTATTTCAAATTCGTTAATTGAATCTTCTGTATCTTGAAATACCGCATATCTCTCTGTTAGCCATTTATCTAATTCACTTTTCTCAATCTGATCATTACTAATCTGATACTCAATATAAAACTCATCATTAAAACCTTAGTTGGAAGATTGAAAAACGGTTTTTGCTCGTTTCATTGCTGAAAACCGATATGGAAGTTCAGAAATTCCTTTCGCTAATTTACAAGACAAACTTGTTCCGCCCTCTATGCTAAGAAAGTATACCCCCGATTTATTATTGGACTTAACATAGGTTCGGATATTGATTTCATCAAAGTTTGATATTGGAGAAAATGGGGGAAGGTTTCTGGGTCTAATTTTTTCCATTGTGAACGCAACCAAAGAAACCCAAGGTTTTTGGTTAATTACATCAATTTCCAACTCTATCGGGACAAGTTTTCTCAACGCTGAAAGTTCAACTTGCCAATGCAGAAATACAGCGTTATTCCATTCTTGGTAATACTTCCAACTTTCGTTCGGTATTCTCCAAGGTCTATGTTCAGTTTTACTTAATATTTCTTCGATCGTCATTACTCAATTGGCGACAACGATTTGATTAAAAATTAAAAGGGATTAAAACGTACTTACTTTCAGATTTAACACTTAGTCAAATTTATAATTTTACCGCTAACTTTCTTTAAACCGTCAAATTGTAAATTTGGCGAAATTTTTTAATATGCATCAATTTTATATTTTGGCGCTTAACCCTTATTATTTTTTATACTTTGCTACCCAATGTTTTTATTTATCTAGTTTCCAATAACTAGAGCTATCTCCGTTTAAAAAGATATTGCAAGGCTTAAAGTTACTGTTGTTTTTTTTGCCAATTTACTGAGTGAAACAATGACCTCAAAGCCCAGTGTAATTAATGAAATAAAGCTATAATAACGTAAATTATTTCATCTCTCTAGGCCTGTTCCAGGGTTTGTAAATAACTGAGAATAAATACTCTCACTGGTGATGAAAATTAAGCTTACCACTAAGATAAAAAGTATAAAGCCACAGATAACGACGGTAAGGATTTCTTTATTTACCTCTTTTGACAATAGTACTTTATTAAATACCTTGAAAGAAAGTACTAAGAAATACAAGACTTATCCTATACCAAAATAAATAAAATATTGTTTAGGTCGCATAATATTCACCAAAAGACCTAGAGTTAGAATTCTACTCATACTCAAGTTAATTATAAAAGTATTGAACGAACTAATCGTAATTTGTAAATTCTATCTTTTTTTAATAGAAACTAATTCTGCCACTACTTCTTTAGTGTACTTATCAACTGCACCTATAGCTGATGAAACATCATTTCCTTTAAAAGTGCCAACCCATATTAAATTAGGATCAGTATTTGAAATGTCATAAAGTGTGGATTCGCAGATGTAAGACATATGTTTTATTTCCGTTACTGTAGATTTAGAGTAAAAATAAGGTTGATATGCTCCAACATAGCCATATAAATTACCAGTGTAGTTATTGTTATAAGGATAACCTGAATAACTTGGATAGCTACTATATCCAGATGACACTATTGATATACCCGTTCTTTGGAATTCAGAATGCTGTTCTTTCTCAACTAAGACCGTTAATAATACTTTATTAAAACCTCTAGTTTTAAATTTTTGAATATATTCTTCAATTTTTTCTTTTGAAATTTCTTTTTTTGCACCAGGATTAATAAAAGTATACAAACTTGTTTCAGATTTTATACCCTTTTCAGATAAATCAATTAACATTTGTGTTTCAAAATGACCTCTTATATTTTGATTTTTAAACATAGAAACAATCATTATCTTGTCTTGTTTGTCTAGAACAGTAAAATCATTAATCTTAGTTGCTTTCAATAAATAAGTAGAAGCACAAGAACTCATTAATAATATAATTAGGCTTATAGTTGTAAATTTCATTTTTGTTGTGTTTTTATTGACTAAATGTTGCCATGATCAATCTCGGCTCTGTCGCATTATTTTAAACAAACATAAAGAAATATAATTTTGAATAGTAACATTCATTAAATGTCCAATTGTCTCGATTACTTTGTCACATATATTTAAGTGAATTTATGTCGGCCAAAAAGTTTGAACTTTCCCGTGCTGACGTCAGTCTCATTAATATTTCCGAGATGTAAAAGTTCTATTTTTTCAAGGCTAATAGATTAGAACTTGACCAAATTATCACGACAGAATCCTAGATTTAATTCGCTTTCTTTAGTTTGATTTGGTAATCTTCGAGGTCTCCCGTTATTTGGAGATTTAAATAACGAACCTTTTTATCTTCTTCGGCATATGTTATTTGGTTTTCTTCCTCTGGGTTTATAAGTTCTTCTTTTTTCTTTCCAAACAATTTAGAAGCACCAGATTTTGTGACCATTTTCCATGGTACTCTTAGGTAATATTGGTAGGTGTAATCGCTGTATTGAATGCCAGAAATTTCTACAAAACCAAGAGAAGTGTTTATTTTCATGGTTGGAATATTCAACACTCCATTTTTTATATCTATGTGATTTTGAAGTGTGTCAAATATGATTTTAGCAACATTTTTATCGGCAAAATATTCTGCCAAATACTCCATTGGATCAAAATTCTCTAGTTTACCAGAAAGCACCTTAAAATCTAGGTGAATCTCACTGTCATCGACTATCGGAACCATGTCTTTGTGCAGGTGTATTTTGCCCCATATGTTACCGCTTAGATTACCGTGAAGATTCTCTGAAACTAAATAATCTTGACCAAAATTTTCAAATTTAACCAGCAGTTCGTCAAGGTTAACTTTAGTAAGCTCCATCTTAGGGCTAAAGTAAATGAGCTTTGGATTAGACCCATTAAGGTAACCACTCATTCGGATGTTTCCTCCTGCAGCATCTAAAGAGAGCGTATCTACATAAATGTAATGATTGGGTTTAATTCTAATGGATCCTTTAAAATTTTTGATTTTATAGCGGTGGTAGTTTAAGTCTTTTATATCTAAATCTACTTTTAGGTTGGGAAAAGGAACTTCGCAGATGTTGAAGCCTTTCTCGTGATCTTCGGGTGATGAGGCGTATAAAGAGTCTGCCTCTTTGTAGACCACTAGCTCATCAAAATCTAATTTAGAGGACTTAATACTAATGTGATTGTCTTGGTCTTTTAGCAAGTTATCCTCTGCTAAGCCTAGGTGGGCATTAATAAGAATGTTGCTTTTACCTATATTTCCTCTAAAGTCTTCAACTAATAGCTCATCTCCCTCAAGATGAACTCTTCCTCCAAAATCTTTAAATCTTAGATGATGTACCTTCATTTTAGCTTCGAGAAGATCGAATGTAACATCAGTCGAGTATAGCTGTTGGTTAAAATGTAGATCGGCAAAGCCATGTATTTTTAAATCGTCAAATTCTTCGTGCTGGTAATCTTCAGGCACAAAATTCTCTCCGCCAAAAGAAAAAACATCTTCTAGCTGAAGCATGTTGGAGGTGAGGTTAAACTCTACCTTGGTATCTCCCTTAGGGTCTTCTAAAAACCACTTGTCGTAATGGGTGAGCTCCCCATCAAAGTGAAAATCACTTTTATCTATCATCCCAGAAAAGTCTATCAGTTTAAGGTTGTCTTCTCCAATAATAAGGTCGGCATGGAAGTCGTGAAAATTGTGAGGGTAGTGTTTTAATTGAGCATGGAAATCATCAATAAAAAACTCTCCAATTGGTAAATAAGGCGATTCGGTAATGTCTTTAGCAGAGCATATAAAAGATAATCCAAGACTCATGTCAGAGAGCGATTCATTTACTCCCGTAATTGTATCTCTAGTAGGGCTTGTTAACTCTAGCAGGTCTATGAAGCTAGCTTCTATTTCTAGATGGGTTAACACATCTTTATTGGTATGGTGCATAATTGCAGGAAGGTCGTCTACGGTTCCGCTAATGTGTAAATCGGAATTTCCTATAACTACATTGAAATAATCAATGTTGGCCTTGTGGCCATCCATAACGGCATAAAGGTCTAAGTCCTTTAAGGGTAAATGAAAATCTGGGGCTTTAAAGCTAAGGTCGGTTACTTTAAGCTCCGTAAAGTAAGACTCGTTTAGCTTTTCAATACTACTCTCGGGGTGAGCTAGATCAATAATATCATGAAAATTCATGATTAGCTCCACATCTCCAGAAAGGTCTTGAAGGTACTCAAGGTTAAAGAATTTGGCTAAAAACTCTAGCTTAAAAGCTGAAACCAATTTTAAGTTAATATCTGGTTCTAAAAAGTTGGTCACATCTAAATTTCCGCTAAAGACTCCAGCGTCTGGATTTGCTGAAAAATCGGACAAAGAAAATTCCATGGTGGAAATGTCTCTTTTTGCCCCATTGGAAAAATGCCCGGTAAACCTTAAGTTGTTTAGCTTTTTTTCGTTGTCGGTATTTTCTACAAATGCCTCGCTGCATCCAAAGACTGCATCTATATATGGGGTGTGTCCGTTAATAGATGGGCCCAGTAACGTACCGTTAAAGAATACTTTCCCTCTGTTTTCGTACTTTTTTAAGGTAGGTGCTAGCTCTTCAGGAGCAAAGGCGATGAGTAAATCGAAGTTGGGTTTTTCACCTTTGAAGTTGATGTTTAAATTCATGTTATCGGAAAAGTAAATGTCACCTTCCATGTTAAAAACGGATCCTTCAAGAGCAATTTCAGAAGGGATTATTTTTAGGATTTCTTTTTCTGCGATGTAGTCTATTTCTGTATGTACTTCAAAGTGTTTGTCGTGAATAAAGGTGGTGTCCCCATTGTCTATGTAGGTAACTATAAATTTAGACTCTAGAAATACCTGAACATCATCGTCTGCAGTTTTAAAATTGGATTGCGCCTGGTTGATGAACAAATCAAAATACATTCCGTTGGCCTCATTTAGCTTGTTGATGTCTATGTTATATAATTCGATAGACTTTAGGTTTAAATGAAATTCTTCTGCCGGATCTTCAATTTTCTTTTTCGTAGCTAGCGCATCGGTTATGTTAAAACTACCGTCCGGATGCTGAACTAGGTTGATGGAGCCATTGTTTAGCACAATGGACTTAATTTCCATGTTTCCAGAGAGAATGTCGCCAATGTTAAAGCCCACATATACGTCATGGATGTCTAAGATGTGCTTTCCCTGTTTGGTAGCATCTTCGTAGATTGTTAATTCTTCTATGTCTATAGAAATGTAAGGGAAGTTTTTGAAAGGGGAAATGTGGCTTCCTTTAATTTTAAAATGACCCTTAAAATCTTCATTTAAGGTATGTACTAATTCTTGAACAACACTATCTTGTTTGCAGTAGAGCAGGGCAACTAGCGCAGAGAACATTAGGGTGGGAGTAAGAATAAAAATAAGGATACTTTTCATCCAAAATTTCCTTCTTTTTAGGTAGCCAAATTTCATGCTTACTAAAGTATTAACATATATCAAAAGGAGCTTACGGTTTTTTTGTGAATTTATACTTTTAAAAGTTAATAAACTGGTAATGTCGCATTAATATTTCGGAGATTTAAAAGTTCTACTTTTTCAAGGCTTTATGCTGCTAGGGACTTGAAAGTTTTGAAATCGTTAAACCGATCAAATAGGGGAGTGTAATGTTTAATTTATCGATTACTTTGTCACATATATTTAAGTGAATTTATGTCGGCCAAAAAGTTTGAACTTTCCCGTGCTGACGTCTCCCTTCATTATTTTTCGATAGGAAGAAACAGTATCAAAAA
>Ga0115568_10001072_pt1 | contig 19939 bp, 16 predicted proteins | sample COGITO_mtgs_1204_FD_87296 | JGI IMG/M metagenome (GOLD analysis project Ga0115568, IMG submission 87296) | Pelagic marine microbial communities from North Sea - COGITO_mtgs_120426 | ecosystem: Environmental > Aquatic > Marine > Epipelagic | place: Germany:Helgoland, sampling site Kabeltonne...
CAAATTTAGTTCATTTTTAAACTGTCCGATTTTTAGGGAAGGCTACATTTTTAGGGAAGGCTACATTTTTAGGGAAGGCTACACTTGGAAGATGTCATTAAATAATAATGTTGTTAATTTACAACCTGTCTGAAAAAGGGGAAGGCTACATAATAGTTGGAGAATGGATGAAACTTATATCAAAGTGGGTGGTAAAGACAGGTATCTTTATCAAGCAGTTGACAAGTTTGTGATTGATGCAGCCTTTAAAAGTAAATAAAGCTTTATTTTTCTAGGACACTCAAGAATACTTCAGAAAGATTTTTTACCATTTTCTCTTCAGTAAAATTAGCTAGATACAAAGCTCTAGATTCCTCAGAAAATTGTTTTCTTAAGCTTTCATCATTAATTAGTTTCTCTAATCTTTTTGCAATAAAAGTTGGATCTTCTGTTGGAACGATAAATCCATTTTCACCATCGATTACAGATTCTATTATAGCTCCTTGATCAGTTGCTATAATTGGTAATCCATTTGCCATTGCCTCAACAATAACCCAAGGATGACCTTCTGGCATTTTTGGACAAAAAACAAAAACTGTTGCATTAGCAAAAAGTTGCATTTTAGCTGCTCCAGATTGGGGTGAAAACAATTCTACATTCGTTAATTCATGCTGCTTTATTAGCGCTAAACACTCTTTCTTAAATTTTGGATTATCCCATGCACCAGCTGCTTGTAACTTAAAGTTAGTAACCTTCTTTTCTTTAAGGATGGTTACTGCTTTCAATACATCATCAAAGCTTTTAGATGGTAAAAAATTAGCCAAATACAATACTGTTAATTCATCAGATTGATTCTTCTCTAGTTCATAATCAGCTCCATTCGGAACCACATAAATATTATCTAACGAGAAATACTCTTGAAATAAATATTTTAAGTTGTTACCTAAAACAATTACTCCAGCACACTTTTTTAATGTTTTTACTACAAAATTATTAGTTACACCATTTGCTGTAGCTAACCAATTTTTAATATTACTACCTCTTAACTGAACGGCCACCTTAGCGTATTTAGCTCCAATTCTAATAAAAATAGCATCTTTTGTAAACCCCACTGTAGTCTGGCTAATTGGAATTAATATTAAATCTGGTTGTTCTTTTTTTATTACTGCTTTGTACTTTCTGAATAAATCAAAACTTTTTAAAAATTTATTAAAACTCAATTTACCCATAGTAGCAATCTCAGCATTTATTCGGGTATCAAAATGTACCAGGTTAAACCGCTCTTTTAAACTAGAATTTAAAATAATATTGGTTGCTATTGCTGGGCCAATAATTGGAGGAGGCAATTTACCTAATATTAATATAGTTGGTTGATCTACCACTAAACTTGTTGATGTTTTGGCAAAGCCAAAAAGGCAAAAGCTGACATTACAATATACATAAATGGTGGATAATAGGTAGGAACAATACTTACAGAATATAATACTAAAATACCTAATACACCTAGAGTTAAAAATTTAAGAGAATTAACGAGCTTTTTTGTCTTCTTATAATAAACACCCAACAACACTAAGTAATAAAACAATCCCACGTAACCAGATAAAAATAATATTCTGATAAAATCGTTATGAGCTCCAACCCCTACATATTGGTAGGCCCTATTCAAAGTAAGCGGATAACCAAAAAACTGAGCAAATGGATTTTGATCAGTAAACTTCTCTAACATTTCTGTCCACCTTCCAACTCTGCCGTGCAACAATTTTTCAGTACCTTTATCTCCCTCATAAACTGAAACATCAGTTTGCAAAAGTGGTGTGATTTTTTCTTCGATTATAGGTCGACCAAATAAATAAAATATCAACATAAAAAGAACAGACAAAACTATTGCTCCTCCTTTATTACTCTTAAAGTTAAAGACCATAAATAATAACAGCACGCCCAAGAAAATACTATAGGAAGCAACATGATGAATATTAAACAGTGTTATTAAGCTTAGCCCCCCAACTATAAATAACAATCTAACTCTTTTCTGTTTTGAGATTTCATCTTTACGAGAAAAATAAAAGTATCCGGCAATTAAAAAACAAAATGATAAATATATGCCATAACTCACTACATCACCAAAGCTTCCTTGTAACCTTTCCATCCCTCTACTTTCCACAATCCTAATAGCTCCAAACACAAGTTCATACAATAAGATTACTGCAACGAATACAGCTGAATACAAAAAGGTAGTTAAAATGCCATCTAAATCTCGTTTGTTTTGAATGAAAATTCTAACAAAAAAGTAAAGATATATAGGTAAAGAAAGTTTTAACAAAAACTCGAAAGAATCTTTACTTAAAGGATCAAAAATGATAACAAAGAAAACTCCTACTAATAAAAAAAAGGACCATATTTTAAAGTACTTATCAAAAGAAGATTTCTTAGGTTTAGGAAATTTAGCGATCACATAGATGCCTAAAACAGGAGTTAATACTCCTACGATATAAAGTGGTGATAAAAAAGGAGATATATTCTTTAAAAAATATAGACTATCTATTATTGGCCTTATCAATACCAATATAATAAACCACTTAACAATCCAGGGTTTAGACTTTAACCATATTTTCCAATTTCTATAAGTCAACTGAAGTTATTATTTGTTTTGCTATTGTTTGAAATGAATATCTTGATTTATTATACGAAGCTAATTCTTCTCTATTAAACTTATTTAAATTTATGTTTTCAAGTGTTTGTTTTAAAGATTCACCTTCGCCATTTTCTGAGTATAAAAAACCATTCTTAGTTTCAATAATAATGTTTTCTAAGTACTTTTTATTGGGCAAGATAACGGGGAGCCCTGTTCCCATGGCCATATACTGAGTGATGATATGAATAGACCAGAAACCTATATCAGCAGCATTGAATAATTGAAAAAGGCTCTTATGGTCTTGAAACGGTAAGCAAGTAATCCTATTTGAGTGTTTATGGCTTTCAATCTGTTTTCTTAAGGTTTTGTTGTATGTATCGTTTCCAAAACCAGCGATTACGTAATTGATATCATAACCCTCTTCCATTAACCCTGACACTATTTCAACCATCCTTTCAATATTTTTGAATTTTGTAATTCGGGTTGCTGTGCAGATTAATATGCTTTGGTCATTTAGATTTAATTCAGATCGTTTTGTCTTACGCACACTTTTATCGTAATAAAACTGTAAGTGATCATATCCTAAAGTGATTTTTGAAGTTTTAGATAAAAAGATTTTATGTAATGAAATCGGTATATAGGTTTTTACAATGTCAATGGTTGAAGGAGTGTAAGTAATGAATTTGTCTGCATATTTTACGGCTGCGATATAGGCGATGTTTTTGAAAAAAGTTCTAAGAATGTATTTCTTTATAGACTGAACAACTCCCTTTATGCCGGCCTCGATGCTAAAAGAATCTTCATTGTCATTAAGTAGAACAATTAACTTAGATTGACCGCATTTGAAATCTAATATTGGAATTGGAAATAGTTTTCCTAATCCAATAACTACTATTATATCAGGCTCCAGTTTTTTCAGTGCATCAAATAAACCATTGCTTTTCACCATCTGCCCCAACTTAAAATAGACAGGTAAACGGGTTATTGAATAGCCGTATATATTATTAGTTTCGGTTCCTTCTTTTAGCTGTTTGCCATCCAAAATATGTTTTACAGATGGAGATATCTGGTTTGTAGTAAAAACATGTGTGTTGTGTTCCAAGAAAGAGAAAGCTTTTGCTAATTGCTCTTCAATATATCCAATATCAGGAATAAAGTGACCGCAGACAATAGCTATGTTTAAGTTTTCTTTCGTCATGTTAGTTGAATCTTGTAAAGGTTGTACCATTTTAATACACTATAAATTCTCCAGAATTCACTTAAATGAGCATCTGTTTTTAAATCAGTATTGCAAAAGTTGATAAATGTATCTTTATTAAAAATATCAGGTATATTAATTTGTTTTATTTCATCCAATAAAGTCTCGTTTAGCGTCTTTTTCCATTCCCGTTGAGGTGTTACAAATCCAAGTTTGTATTTGCGCCACACAATATTTTGTGGTAATTTATCTTCAATAGATTTTCTAAGAATATATTTAGACCAGCCATCAGTAATTTTTGCACTGGTATTTAATGCAATTGAATATTCAACTAGCCGATGATCTAAAAAGGGTACCCTTGATTCTATAGAGAAGGCCATAGAGTTTCTATCTTCATTTAAAAGTAACTCTTGCAGCCCGTATTGAAATGCCGAAATGGAATGCGATCTAAAATCTTTCCCTCCTCTTTGAGGAGGTGAGAGCATGAATTCTTCCTTCAAGAGCTTATTCCCGATTCTTTTGTTTTTTCTAATGTTTGTTTTTAGCGAATTGGGAAGATGGTAGTATATAGCAGATGCTAATGCACTTTGTTCTTTGTTTGTGAAGTGTTGATGAATACTTCTTTTTTCTTTGAGGAACCGAAAAAATTGGAATGACTTTAATAGTTCAAATAAATATACACCAGCAAAATTTTTATAGCCGCCAAGAGATTCGTCTGCGCCTTGCCCATTTAATAATACTTTTATGTTCTTGGTCTTTGCTAATTTCATTACTTCCCAATGAGCGAAAAATGATGAGGAACCTAAAGGAGTATCGTGATGATAAATAATTGATTCAAATTCTTTTATCAAATTTGTTGAAGAGGGATAAGTATAATGTGCATTAATTGATGGGTAAAAGTCTGTAACGCTCTTAGCGTAAGTAGATTCATCAATTTGAGGATTGTGATATGCTGCAGTAAATGTTTCAAATTGATCTATGTTTTTACCAGAAAGAATCTGCCCCACAATAGCACTAGAATCCAATCCACCACTTAAACAAGAACCTACGGGTACATCAGATCTTAAATGTAGGTCGATACTATTCGTGAAGAGTGTAGAATATTTAGCTAATTGATCTTCAAAATTAATGGGTGTATAGGTTTCTTGAACAGCGTTCTCTAAATTGTAATATTCCTCTAATTTGATTTGGTGATCGGTTAATGAGTAAATTAGATTGTGTCCGGGAGGCACTTCATTTATGGTACTAAATAGTTGGTGGTGAGGTTTACTTAGTGTTCCAAATGTTAAAAACTCAGAAAAATGTTCAGCTTTTACAGATGCAGAAACGAAAGGGAGCTCAAAAAATGCTTTTATTTCTGAAGAAAAAACAAAATGATTATTGTTATGGAAATAATAAAATGGTTTAATGCCAAACCTATCTCTGGAAGCAAAAACAACCTTTTTTTCAAGGTCTAAAATTACAAAAGACCACATTCCAATAAAATGGTCAACACAGCGGCTCCCCCATTTTAGATAAGCGGCTAATAACACTTCGGTATCTGAATCGGACCGAAATTTGACACCTTCTTCAATGAACTGTTTCTTTAATTCTTTATAGTTGTATATTTCTCCATTAAAGGTGATAACGTGCTTTTCAGTTATACTTGGCATTGGTTGGTGCCCCAAAACAGATATATCTAATATGGATAGTCTTCTGTGTAATAAACCAACATTGAATCCATTTGTATTTTCAATATGTGGAAGTTGTGTTATTTCATTATGGGTTTCGTTTCCTCTATACGATGTGAGATCGTTTTTTTCAAACAAACAAAACCCCTCATCGTCTGGCCCTCTATGTTTTAATACAGAGGACATTTTCATTAATAATGAAGTAGGTAGCTTTTCTTTACTTATTATCCCTCCGATTCCACACATATATTAAGCCTTAATAATGCTTAAATAACAAATATTATAATGATTGATATATTGTAAACAACCTTTTTCCAAAATTGCTAACAGAACACCTATTAACAATTTTATCTCTAATTAGGTTTGAGTCGTAGTTTTTAATAGTTTTTTCCATTGCTTGAATCGACAATAATAATTCTTCTTTGTTATTAGGATCAATTAAAATACCGCAGTCATCACCAACTAATTCTTTTGGAGCAGTTTTGTTAGTGGTAATTACAGGTAGCCCACAAGCCATAGCCTCAGCAATTACCAATCCAAAAGTTTCGTGTAAAGTTGGAGAGATAAGAAAATCCGCATTATTAAATTCTTCCGCCAAGAGCTTCGGACTTAAAAAACCTTTTAATATAACATGTTGATGTAGGTCATTTTCTTCTATAAACTGTAATAGTTGTTTCCGTTCTTTCCCATTACCAACTATGGTTAAGGTCCAATCTGGGTTTGTTTTATTAAATTGATGAAAGGCAATTAAAGCCCTTAATGCTCCCTTGTTTTGATCAAATCGTCCAACGAAAATCATGTTTTTGGTAAGCATTTTTTTTTCAACTTTTTGAAAAAGTGTTGTGTCAATTGGATTAAAGATTATTTCAGTTTTTCTGGGAGTAATACCACTTGTTAAAATTTGTTCTTTAGCGTGTGCGCTAACACATAAAATAGCATTTGCCTTCTCCATAATAAATTTGGTCCATAGCTTTTTTAAAGGGTTAGATATCACCTTGGAAAACGGCCCTGTATGCTCTGTAATAACAAACGGAATGTTGTTTTTTCTTGAATAGAAATAAGCTAAGGAACCGCTCAAAACTGTACCGTGAGCATGAATGATGTCTACATTTTCTATATCCGTTCTCATGATTTTTAAGGAAGTGACGAACCATTTGATGTATTCTAGTATTTTATTGAATCCGCTTGGCTTACTATGATTGGCGTAGTATCTGATTACATCAACATCATTTTCTTGTTGTATCATTTTTCCCTTTGTGTCGTTGTTGATCCGACTATGAAATACGGTCACTTTACATGTTAGACTAGCGCTTTTAATGTAATTCCATGAGAAGCTACCCCAACCCAAGTCCCTGGGCAGAAACTCAGGTAGCATTAACACATGTATAACAGATTTTTCTTGCAATCAGTTTAGGTTTTTTTTGCAGATTATTAAATTCGTTGAGGGACCAATTTTATTTCGATGTGATAAAAAGCACTCTATTGGGTATTGAAGTGGTCCTATTATGTGGCCCAACAAAGGAAAATATTTAAGGGTAAACCTTAGTAATTTCCAGGTGAATTTTATCAATGGATTGTCTGAGCCAACAGGTCCATTCATGAAGTGAAAAATGGGTGCAATTTCAACGATCTCAAAGTTATATTCCTTTAGCGTGGAGGTTATTTGATCATAAGTTCTATGTGATTGATGGGTTACAGAAGATTGTTGAGAAGGGAAATTGTCAGAAAAAATAAAATAACCGCCATCTTGTGTAAGATATGAGCAGTTCCGAATGGCATTTTGATAGAGTTTATCATCAACAATGTGAAATAGGACATCGAACGAACTTACCATATTAAACTGGGCCTTTAGGTAGAGTTGATCTAAGTTTTCGTTGCTTATGTCTATGGTGTGAAATCGGTATTGTGAATATTTTTTTGCTTGCTCAGATACCGCAATTTCGGTAATGTCGAACCCTGTAATCTCCTTTACTTTTAGATCGTGATACATGTTAATATAGAACCCTGTTCCAAACCCAACATCTAATACGCATGAATTTTGCCATTGAATAGGCAAGTTACGCAGATGTTTACCAACTACATATTTCCTTACCTTATACATCCACTGGTTGTAAGAGACGCCTAAACTTGTATAACCAACCCCCTGCAGATCATATGCGGAAGTAAGTTGTGTTTCCCAGAATAGTTTAGTGTTAAATTTCATAGAGTAAAGGATGGTGTTATAATAAATTCAAAAACCTTTTTAAAGTTTTCTTAACGATACATCTGACATATTTAACAACCATGTGGCTATTGGTTGCATTGGATTGCTTAAGAATTTTGATGCCCTCCTTATAGGAAGTGCAATCGTGACTGCTTTTTCCTCCAGCTCTATAGTTGGCTAGAGGTTGATCAATATATGAAAACTTCATGTTATGCATGTGCGCACGTAACATTAGATCAAAGTCTGCTGCAATTTTATATTGAGTATTAAAGTGACCTATCGTTGCATAGGCACTTCTATTTACAAAAACCGTTGGATGGTAGATCCACATGTCATTAGGTTTTCGATTAAAATAAGGGGTAAGCAAAGTGGAATTGTTGCGTTGATCAATTCTAATCATATTTCCATGAATTATCTGCGGTTTTTCATTTATGTAACAATCTGATACAAAGCTTAATGTGTCTGGTTCATAATAATCATCTGCATTTATTATCCCTATTAATTCTCCAGAACTGATTTCTAATCCTTTGTTCATTGCATCGTAAATCCCCTTGTCTTTTTCCGATACAATGTGTTTGATATTAGATTTATAACGTTCAATAATTTCTAATGTTCCATCTGTTGAGCCACCGTCAATGATGATGTACTCGTAATGGGGGTAATCCTGTTGCAGCACACTTTGAATACACTGTTCAATATGTTTTACTCCGTTAAAGACAACCGTAATTATTGAAATTAATGGTGAGCTCATATTATTTTTCAATGGCGGTTGAGGTGTTGAATTCATTCTTGTTATAAAAATCCGGAGTTTCCATCCCTTCTTTTAATCGTGCATATCCCTTTGTAATTCTAACAAAAGTAAAGCCTTCTTTTTTCGAATCAGAAAACTCCCACTTTTTAAAATAGTGGTCTTCATTTGGTTTTGAATATTTAGATAGAATTACCCCATGTTCTTTGTTAAACGACCAATCCTTCGGAATTACATGTTCATTTTTTATCGAAGGGATGTTAAAATGATCAATTTTTCTATCCGCTAGTACCATCCTGATTTCAATATCATGATCCTCATACCCAATGCCAGGAAAACGTTCATCAAACCACCCAACATGCTCAATTAATGTCTTATCAATCATGAAGTGACTATAACTTTTGTTGATGATACCAAAAGTTGAATTTAATATATCACAAGAAAATAGCTGTTTTTTAAAATTTGGTGAGATGTTAATATCATCATTCAGCAGAAATACTTTATCGGTTGGCGAATTAACTATTATTTGATTCCATAATTTGCATAGCCCTTCCGGCTCTATGAATGTAATTAGTGAAACATTTTGATAAGCTTCTCCCCATTTTTCTATTTGCTTGAGGTATACCTTTTGTTCAGTATGATTGTGATATCCATTTACCGCAATTATGATTGGTGTATCAGGGAAAACAAAAGTAAGCCTTTCGATTAAGGGTTTCAAAAACGTTTGATATCTTTCTTTGTAGGTCCCAATTCCTATGGTGAATGAAGGACTGGAAGGTTTTCTGGTCTTGTTTTTGACTCTAATCATCATCCAGATGAGATTTATGATACCCCACTTTATTTCTAATAGATGGTGGTGTATAATTCTGATTAGTTTTTTCATAAATCTGCTTAGGAATAGATCTCTTTGTCAAGAATTTTTATAATCTGTGACCAGTAGAAGTGTTTAGCAACTCTTAGTGGTGCAGAAATATTTATTTCGTCTAATGCGACCTCATTGTTTCCCCAAGAATTAAATGAATTAACAAGGTTATGATCCTGATTTACATCAACTTTAACTCCTAACTTTTGATCCTTTGAAATAAAATCAAAACTAGACATTCCACTTGTTCCAATAATAAAATTACCAAAGTACATCGCTTCGATAAAGGCTATGCCAAATGATTCAAAAGGTGAGGTTAGACAAAAAATTTTTGAGCGGTTGTAGTAGTTGTAAAGTTCCACTCGATCTTCAATGGAGCCAGTTAAAATAACTCTGTTCTTTAAATCAGGATTTTCTTGGATTGCGTTTTCAATTTTTTTTTCAAAGTTATTTTCAATGGGACCAACAAGATAAAGCTTCCAATCTTTTAGATTGCATTTAGAAAAGCATCGTAGTAGCATTTCATAGTTCTTTTCTTTTGCTCCAATACGACCAACAGACAAGATTATCTTTTCTTTTTCTGAATTACTTTTAATGGTTGGAAAATGAGTTTTTAGGTATTGGTCATTCACCCCATTGGTGACTAAAATGGTTTTAGATTCAAGCGTTGGGTACTTATCTTTTAGCAGTTGAACAGAGATTAGGTTTTCAGCCGAAATGAGATTGATTTTTTTAAAAAATAGTTTCTCAATACGTTTATGTACCCAGTTAAATAATGGTTTTTTTGAGTAAGATATGCCCCGCAAAAGCATATCGTTATATACATCCATTTTGATGTAGATTTTGCCTTTTGAATTGTATGTTTTGTACAACAGGGCATAGTACATCGATTCTTTAGTAAGATGGAAAAAATGGATGATATCAATACTTTTAGCACGTGTTTTGATGTATTCAATAACAGCATTTTCAAGAAATAGTTTCTTTCCACTCTGCTCTATAAAATCGATGGTTAAATTATCTGCTTCAGACATCAAAAAGGAATAGTCCTTGCTATTCTTATAGCAAACTAATGTTGCTTTGTATTTTTTGATGGCAGCTAGAAAATTACCTATTTGGCCAACGTCTTTAATTAAATGTACATTTTGAGCACTAGGAAATATAGTGGTAAAGTTTTTAACCATCAGAGAGATGTTCTCAATTTGGAGTAAAGATATTCTTTAAATTTAAATTAGTATTCATTTTCATTGGTCATCTCTAATAAGACATCATTTAATTACTTTTATTTGCCAAATAAATAGAAAGAGGATGATAGATAATAAAAAAATGTACTTGGGTTTGTTGAAAAAGGTGCTAACGGATATGATTAATGAGGGGGCGAATCATTTCACCCCTTTTTCTCCAAGAAGTAAAAACCCTTTTAAACGAGTGGTGTTAAATTATATCATAAACACTTTTGAAAAGAAAAATATCAAGGTTGTCTACGATGATGGTTACAAAGGGGAAGAACGACAAGTAGGGATTGGCTGGCCAGTAAATGGTTACACCATGATTGGAATGGAAAGATTAAACAATGTTGAGTATTGTGTAGACGAAGTGCTCAAGAACAATGTTCCTGGAGATTTTATTGAAACTGGTGTTTGGAAAGGGGGAACCTGTATTTTTATTAGGGCAATGTTAGAGGCCAATAATATAGTAGATAGAAATGTTTGGGTAGCAGATTCATTTGAAGGACTTCCAAAACCCGACGTACAGAATTATCCTGCAGATGAAGGAGACGATTTGCATTCAATTGAACAGTTAAGGGTTACGGAAGAGGATGTGAGAAAAAATTTCGAAAGATTTAATTTGTTAGATAAGCAAGTGAAGTTTTTAAAAGGTTGGTTTAAAGATACACTGCCTGATGCGCCAATCGAAAAACTCGCAGTTATAAGATTAGATGGGGATATGTACGAATCTACAATGGATGGATTAAGGAACTTATACCATAAGCTGTCTCCTGGTGGATTTATAATAATTGATGACTACGGAGCGATTGAAGCATGTAAAAAGGCAGTGCATGATTTTCGTGAAAGTAATGGGATTACAGATGAAATCAAGAGTATTGATTGGTCGGGACATTACTGGCAAAAGACTAAATAGAAAAGTGTTTAGGTAATCCTATATCCGTTTAAGAAAACGGGGGAAAAGAGCACAAATACATGATTGATAAAAAGAAGTATTTTCCTTTTTACGGTATATATCGTCATGTCCAATTCGATGAATTAAAGTATATCCCTTTTCCTCCATAAAAAGTCTCATTTCTACATCTTTATAATTATTTTCAACTAAAACAATATCGATATCGAATTGGTCAAAATGAATGGTTTGTAAAATCTTAAATTCATTACCCTCTGTGTCAATTGTAAAGAAATCAATGCGTTTCTGCCCTTCTTGTTGAAGAATAACATTAATATCATAACATTTAACTTCTATCTCCTCTTTGCTGCCTTTGTGTTCCTGTATTTCTTTTTCAATTCTACTGATGTGTTTTTCATCGTAATCAGCTACTAATCCGCTAAGCATTTCAGTGTCTACAATGTCTGCTTTTATTCGTAAAAATTTTTCTACTCCTTGTTTTGAAGATATGCACCCTTGAATGCATGTGCAACTTCTTGTTTGTTTAAGTTTTTCAAAAACTTCGGGAATTGGTTCAACACATACTCCACTCCAATTCTTGTGTTTTTCGAAGAAAATAGAATTACTAAACGTTACACCATCATGAGCTCCAATGTCAACAAATGTTCCCATTGTCTTACCATGAAATAGGTAATTAAGTAGTTTGTCTTGCTTGTATTGTCCTTGAAACAGCATTATTCAATTCTACATATGGGTTACTCCGATCAATACGGAAATTTTTAGTCAGAAAAAATGGAAGTTGTAAATTTAAGGTTTAATTTGGTCATAATGTTCAAATATTTATACAAGAGGAATAAAAAGTTACGTGAAAGAAATGCAACTGATAAGGTCGAAGGTAAAAATTATTAGATTGTTGAATCAACGTATAAAATACTCATTAATCTTTGTTTTTGCATTCGGGCTGGGCACTATATTTATCAAATATGAGTACTATGGAACAGTTAAAAAATTCTTGCGGGATGCTAGAGTCAAGATACAGGATTTTGGTAACCCTGAAGTGAAATTGGATAAAGTAATACTGCATGTTGCCCCTAATGATTGGAATAAAATTAAAACGGTACGAGAGCAAGCTATAGAAAACACAGTTTACGATCCGATGAAAAGCGATTATGTGCAGGCGACATTGCAAAATGGAGAAAAAGGGGATACGATAAATTGCAAGTTGCGACTTAAGGGTGCTCTTCCTGATCATTGGGAACATAATTATAAGTGGTCTTTTCGGGTAAAAATAAAGGATGATGACAAAGTCTTTGGTGTCAGAAAATTTTCTCTTCAACACCCAAAAACAAGAGATTATATTTATGAATGGCTGGCTTTGCAATTTTTGGAACAGGAAGGTGTAGTTACAATTGATTATAGATTTATAGATGTTGAAATTAATGGAACGGATTTTGGCGTATATGCTTTTGAACAACATATGGACAAAGCTTTAATCTTGAATGGGAATAGGAAAGATGGGCCGATTTTGAGGTTTAACGCTCATGCGAAAAGAGAACGCATTAAGCAGAAAGTTAAATCTGGTATTGATAACCCTCTTCTGGGTGCGCTTAGAACTTGTAGGGTTGACGGAGATAATATCAAGGGGGAGAATAAGCTTTCTTACCAAGAAGCTAGAAACATGTTAGATTCATTTAGGAAAAATGAATCTAGAGCCTCGGATGTATTTGATGTAGACCTTCTTGCAATTTTTTTGGCATATAAAGATTTAATTGGTTCTTCTGAGATTGATCATAATGACTTAAGGTTTTACTTCAATCCGACAACCAAAAAACTGGAACCAATTGGGTTTGATTTGCATACAACTCATGATCCGATTATAAATTTACTGGTAAATGTTGATTGTGGAGTAGATCGGTTCTTTATACCTTTAGAGAAAGGTATTCCTAATATCATGACTTCATTTCGGAAAGACTCGGTGTTAATGATGACTTATGCTACTCAGCTAAGAAAGATATCCAAAGTAGGTTATTTGGAAGGGAAAATCTCAGTTATTCAGGATGAGCTTGATCAAAATGTGCGAATTCTTAGATCTGAGTATTATTCCAAGGGAACTTTTTCAAATAATAATCTCCTTAAGAATAGGGATTTCATTCAATCACTGTTTCAGAATTCGGACGTAGTCCAGATAAAAAAAGTAGAAATTGAAGGAGATAGTGTAGATGTTTCTGTTGCGAATATTCAGAATCTACCTGTAATAATTTTAGGGATAGAACAGAATAATGGAACTCTTGTCGCAGGTTCAGAGGGATATCTTGAACCAATTGGAATTTGTTCTGAAATCGATTATAAAAAAGTTTCTTTTCATCTTAATGAAAAGGCAACTAGTAATGGGGGTAGTTTGGTTCTTTTGGTTAAGCTAATGGGGAGCAATGAATCTGTACGCATTAGGTTAGATGAGTTGCAGAAAAACAATTATTGATTCCAGAGTGATTTAGCAGTACCATTGATAATTTTAAAAAACTGGATGGGCTGAAAAAGCAAGCTTATAACAACGCCAACACAGGTAGCCATTATCACTCCAGTACTACCAAATTCAAGGTTTTTAGCGAAATAAATGGAAAGAGGAATGTTAATAATACTCACCAATACAGAATGATAAATACTTAGCTTAATCTTACCAATACCACTTAGAAAAGTGGCAAAAATGATAACACAACTTGCCATAAGAACGTAGCAAGCCATGGTGAGAGAAAGAGTAAAGGGTACCTGAACGGCCTTTCCCAACCACAGCGAATAAACATCATTTGAGACTATTAGCATACCTGTTCCTAAGACACAGAAAAGTAGCCAGATTACAAAGATCCTCTTGAATGCTCTCTTTATCCAACTAAGGTCATTTTGAACAAAAGCATCTGTTGACGCAGACCACAATGGAATAGTGATAATGGTGAAAAAAACCATTATCACACCAAAATACTTATGGGCTACATTATATACGGTTACTTCTTCAGGGCCAGATATTTGAGCGATGATGAAATTATCGGTCATGAAAACGATCATTGCGGCTCCTTGCATAATAAAAAACTTAGTGCCCAAAGACATAAGATCCTTTGTGTAGGAGAAATCGATAAGCTTAATGGACGGACGGAACTTTTTGTAGATCGTCCCAAAAAAGAAGAAGGTCGCAACAATAGGAACAACAAGATTGGCTAGGCTGAGTGAAGTGCCCAAATAAAAGATGGAACTTTTTGTGTGTTGGAGTAAGATGTAAACAATGATCAATGAAATCAAACTGGCAATAGTATTGATCATTGTACTTAGAGCAGGACGTTGATCAGCAACAAGAATTGTATTAATGAGTTTGGCCACAAATTGAAAACAAAAAACTCCAAAAACGACAAAAACCAAAAGGGTTAACTCGTTTGAGTCAATCGAGGTGTTGAGCATGGAATTCCAGTTAAGAAAGTATGCAATTAAACTAAATACTATTACCAATAACGTTGCAATGATTGTAATAAGAGTATAAGTTGTACTTACGTATTTTTTTGCCAGACCTATATCCCCAATTGCTTGTGCTTCAGCAAATTTGTTACGGAGCCCATTACCTAACCCCAGATCAAAAATGTTAAACCAACCAATGATTGAAGAGAGTGTTAACCAAACCCCGTAATTCTCAGGATTTAAGTACGAAATAGTTAAAGGAACCAACAATAGGTTAATTAAAATGCTTATTCCTTTTAGAAAGACAGACGCCAGAATGTTCTTTTTTACCAGAACACTTCTTTTATTTCCCGAGAAGAATTTCTTTAATAGGGAAATCATTAATTAGATGAAAATAAACGCCTTATTTTGTCTGTCCAGCTATTTTGTTCCTCATCGTAATAGCCATAACCGTACCCGTAGCCGTAGCCGTAACCATAACCGTAGCCATAAGATCCATTATCAATTTTTACAGCATTAAATAAAACTGAAGCATTTTTAAGTTTACCTTCTTTATATAATTGACCAATATGAGAAAGATGATCCTTTTTAGTTGAGTTTTGACGAACAACAAAAATTAAAGCATCAGCATATTTATTCAATAACAAAGCATCTGTAACCAATCCTATTGGCGGTGAATCTATAATTACAGTATCGTATTCGACCTTTAAGTTATCAATCAATTCTTCCATTTTATGAGTCATAATAAGCTCAGATGGATTTGGTGGTATTGGTCCTGAGGGTATAATATCTAAGTTCTCAATTTTAGTTTTTTGTACAATAGAATCTATAGATTCACCACCTATTAAAAATGAACTTATTCCTTTATTGTTTGATATATTAAAATCTTCAACAATTTTTGGTTTTCTTAAATCTAATCCTAATAAAACTGTTTTTTTACCTGAGGCAGCAATTATCGAAGCCAGGTTCATTGCCGTATACGTTTTCCCCTCAGATCCCACTGAAGATGTTATTAAAATAACCTTCTGTTCGTCTCCAGCAGCAAAATACTTAAGATTAGTTCTTATGGATCGAAACGATTCTGCAATTACCGATTTTGGTTTCTCTGAGACAATCAAAGCTGAGTTTTCTTTGCTTAAACCAACTGCACCCAAAAATGGAATACCCGTAATTTTTGATATAGTTTGTTTATCCTGCACTGAATCGTTTAACAAATCTTTAATAAAAATTAACCCAGTAGGAATTAATAAAGAGAGTAAGAAAGCTAAAGAGTAGCTTTTACTTGGGATTGGCCTAATTGGGTATGAAGTTGATCTTGCCTCTTCTATAATCCGATTATCGGATACAGAAGCAGCTAACGCCAGAGAGGTTTCAGCCTCTTTTTGCAGTAAATAAAGGTAAAGGCTCTCTTTTACTCGGTACTCTCTTTCGATACTTACTAATTCTCTTTCTGTTTGTGGAATAGCCCTAAGCTCATCATCCAAAACTGCTAAAGCTCTTTCTGTCTCAATTATAGAAGCTTCTATACCACCCCTAATACTGGCTATATTTTCAATTAGTTTTTCAATAGTATAAACAATTTGTTGATTAATAGATTGCAAATAAGGATTATTACCTTTAGTATTAACTTCGAGCTTTTGTTTTTCAACCTCTAATACTGTAATTTGATTAGTCAACTTGATAAATAATGGATCATCTATACCCAATGAAGATGGAGCTATATCTGTTATTTTTTTATCTTCACTTATATAGCCCTGTAAATATTCTATAAAACTTAGCTGTAACTCAAAATTTGATCTTTCTTGATCTTTTGATCTCACATTTTCTAAAATCATTTGAGCTTCTGCGCTAACATCCGTTATCCCTTTTTCAATTTTAAAATCTTGACGCGCCTTCTCAATTGTCTTTAATTCGCCTGAAATTGATTGAAGTTGTTCGCTAATAAACATTGCAGTACTACTTGCGATTTTATTCTTCTCTACTATATCATTTTCTAAGTAAACCTGAACTAGTGTATTTAAAAAATCAATACCTCTTTGCGGTATTTGTTCCTCAATTCCTAAAACGATAACTGATGAACTTTCACCCGGCTGCTTTATACTAAGTTTTGCACGATAGAATTCAACATTCTTCGTAAGTCCATTAAATTTTATTTGAAAATTTCTTTTAGGATAAGAGCTATCATTAAAAAATTCATCATTGAATAATGCCCTTTTATTAACAGTTATAATACCAGCAGATAAATATAATTTTTCTCCAAATTGATGTATCTGCTTATAACTCTCTCCTGTTTGGGCTATATCAAAAGTTAATTCATATTTATTTTCATCAATTACAGATATAAAAAACAAATTGTTCCAAGAATAAAAGTTGAGCGAGTCATGTTCTACCTTAAAGGGAGAACTCGTGTACATTTGACTCTTTTTAACATTCCCTATCAAATAATAAAGAACGTCAACCTCCATTTTAGCCAATGTTTTCTTTAAAATACTTCGAGATTTAATAATCTCTATCTCATTTTCTATATTCTTGTTGACATTATAAACATCTAAATCTTTTAAAAGGTCTTGAGTACCAAGTGTTGTACTTTTATCATCTTTAATTAAAACCTTTGTAGAAACATTATACACCGGCTTCACATACCAATTATAAAAATACGCAGTACCAAAGCCAATTGCTAAGGTTAAAAGATAGATATACCAATACCTAAGATACGGGAACAAAAACTTTTTTACATTAAAGTCTTCATCATCTTCTACTATACTTGTTTTATTTAAATCTTCTTCCATTTATTTAATAGTAGTTCTTTTGTTTACTTCTCAATTTTCAATAATATTTTCATCAAAACTAAGAACTTAAAATCATATTGAAACTTTTAAAAATTTTAACAATAAAAATGACATGGAATAGTAAATTAAAATTAGATAAAATAATAAATTAAGCTTGTTTAAAAACTGTTAGAAAGGGTGAGTTTGGCATTTTTAAATGTAACCACTCTTAAACCTCTTTTATGAAAGTTTTCACCTTGTTCTTTTGATGGCGCCCTATGGTAACTCTCTTTATATGGAGCAGCAATACTTACTAATTCTTGCTTATTAAGTTTATTCAAAGTTTCTACCAAGCCTTCTGACATAATTTTTTTTGTATGATAAGCAATTGCATATTGAGTGGCTCTTTCAGGCATAGGTATTTCCCTTTGCCAAACAATTTCTCCAGCATCTAATTTTTCTACCATTGTATGGATCGTTGTTCCTATTTCTTTATCTCCATCAAACAACATCCACCAACTACCAAATACACCTCTATGCCTTGGTAATAATGTACCGTGAGCATTTAAACAAGCCTTTTTAGGGAGGATAAGCAAATCTTTTCCAAATAATTGTGGTGGAGAAATAGACAAGACAACATCAATCTCTAACGCCCTTAACTTTGTTAAATAGAAAGGGGAATTAATATCATCTGTTTCAATTTCTTTAATTGCCTTTTTATCGTATAGATATTTTACAGAAAAAGGGGTATCAGCTCCCAATTTTGATAAAACCTTAAAAATACCTTTACAATAAACAAAAAAACAAGTAGTTATGAAAAGCTCCCAATAGGTATAGATTTGGGTCCGCTCTAATAACCAATCTTTCATGGTTTTATTTTTACGATGAGGCTGTAATCTTGATGCTCCAACGATTTCAAAATTTTCATTTTGATGTTCAATTAAATACCGAATTACTTTAGGAATGTAAAATGGTTCTTCTTGTGAGACTATAAATACTCTAAGTTTACTCATGTAACAAATAGTAATTTTTTAATGCTGTTTTTAATATTTTGGAAAACAAACTCTTGTATCCATTCCAACCTATTATTCGACCAACGTTGTGGGTGAATGTTTTGCATTATATGATTTGGCAGTTTTCCTGCTTTAAAACCTTTTATCAACTGATTTGTAGAATGAAATGATAAGTTGAATTTAGAATCCACCTTATCTCTAACGCTTACTTTGTTGCCATCCCACTTTCTACCTGTATCTGTAATATAAAATACTTTATTAAAATCAATATCAAAATATGGCTCGGCTACCACATCATAATCTTTATAATTATATCTATCCCAAAGTTTACGATTATCATGTTTTGAAAGCGGACTTCCGTGCATGCAAACCGTTTTTACAGGGTAATACGTTCTAAGTTTACTTAACCATTTTTCAAAATGAATTATAGATTTTTGATAATCGCCTTTACAAATCGTTAGGTCTTCATAATGATAACCTATTTCATGGCCTAAAGCAGCAATTTGAAGAATAACATCAACATCAAAACTACTTGGTACTGCTCTAAAATAATAAGTTCCAGTTACACCTAGTTGATGCTGAAGTTGTGCCGTTTTTAAAGAATTTTTTGGTTTCTTATCTACGTCATGTCTCAATATCAACACCTTATCAAAATCGTTTTTTATGTACTCTTCGTATGAAACAAGACTATAACCAGCAGCTATAGCTGTTTTTAAGAACTCCTCATATTTATCTACAGTAAAATCTTTAGCCATTTTTAGCATTTTTAAATTCTGTTAAAGCCAAAAGCATCCATGCTTGACTCCAGCGCATAAAAGGAGTTTTAATAGTATGCAGTGGATATTTTTTATAATAGAAATATCCCTTTTTACTTTGCATGTTTTCAGAAGTCCAATTAGCAATAGTAGTTACAAAGGGCGCATATTCTTTTGACAAATAGGCTAACCTTGTTAAGGTAATTATTCCTTGTGCTTGATTATGAATTTCTACAGGATAATCATTAGGAACTCTATAAATAGATTGGCCAGTTTCTTTAAACTGATTTTTGAAATAATACTTAGCTCCAAGTTTTAATGCATTAAGATATACTTCATTATTACCACAATACTTTATCACATAATGAATAGAATCTAAAACATAACCTTGATGAAAATCAATTTGAGTTCTTTCCTTTCCTGTTTTTAAATCAATACCATAATTCCATAAACCAGACTCTTTTTGATAAGCAACTGTAAAGTCTGTCATTTTACAAGCTAAATCTTTATAACGTTCTTCTTTTGTTAAAGAGTATAAACGAGCATACAATTCTG
>Ga0115568_10001077_pt1 | contig 19879 bp, 19 predicted proteins | sample COGITO_mtgs_1204_FD_87296 | JGI IMG/M metagenome (GOLD analysis project Ga0115568, IMG submission 87296) | Pelagic marine microbial communities from North Sea - COGITO_mtgs_120426 | ecosystem: Environmental > Aquatic > Marine > Epipelagic | place: Germany:Helgoland, sampling site Kabeltonne...
ATGCCTTTGAGCATACTATATAACTCTTCATACGGTAAATCTTTCCCAAGATATATTTCTTCAGAGTCTTTTTGCAGAATCATTTCCCAATGCAAATGAGCATCCCGTCTAGTTCCGAGTGTAGATGGTTTCGTACCGGAATTACCAGTTTTACCAATAAACTGTCCAGCTTCAACTTTTGCTCCACCTATTATATTTTTATCAATATTTGACATGTGTGCATAAATTGAAATTGTTCTAAATCCAGGAATAAGATCAAAACCGTGGTCTAAAAACACTGCTCTCCCCAAGAGTACGCTATTGAAAATATCTGATGGCGTATGGCCGACTGTCCCAGATGAGCGTAGCATTTTAACTCTGAAATCTGCAGGGTATTCTTTATAATTATGGTCTGCTCTAACCACCAAACCTGGTGCAACTGCTCTTATATCTGTGCCCCAATTTGCAAAAAAATCAATCCCTCTATGAGTTCCGTTTCTGTAGCTGCGAGGAGCATTGGGTAGCCTACTAGATTTTTTTGGAAGGTTAACATTTTTGCACGGGAGTAATAATTTCAAATCTTTTACCCATTCTTGGTTGAATGAATTTGAAGGAGCAATAACTTCATCTTTTTTTGTTATTTTACTCAGGATATGAATTGGGGATGAATTCGGATTTTCAAAGTTTTGACCAAATAATATTTGAATACAAAGTAAAAAGATTAAACGCATAATCATTTTTTATTAGCTAAATGATCTATCGCTGATACTATTGCTTTTAAAGGTTCACCTGAAAAAGGTTTAATTTTATTCGAAACGAGAATTGAATCTTCTTGATTAGTGCCAAAGCTGTATGATTCATCAAAATAAACAGCAGCTGTTTCTAGCTCTGTTATATTAATTGTTTCGAAGATTGTTTGATTATATTTAGCCCAAGAAGTGGGTATTATGACTAAGCCATCTGCTGAGTTTTTATTCCGTTGTATAAAATTAATTGCTAAGTATTCTTTATGTGTTTGTATGATTTTTAGTGTAATGCCTTTATCTCTAACGTGTTTACGTATTGCACGATTAACTTTATCTAAAGTCAGTCTTTTTTTGAGCTTAGAGGCCTTCAACCCGAGCAAGTTTAGGTTAGGTCCATGTAAAATTAAAATTGTCATTTATCTAGTGGGATTATATTACCTAATATATATCCAATGATAATACCAACCAATAGAGCTAATGTCACAGTTCTACTTTTTGATAATTCATCCACATAACCTTTTTTAATTGCTACCGCAGAGACTAGCCAACCCATTGCATTTAAAAAGTAAAAAATAGGAATAGATATAACTTTTAATATGAATGGGCCAACAAATGGAATAATTGCAATTAATGATGTTATGCCCGAAAATATTTGGGTAAAAGTTCCTAATACTAATGTAAAAAGAATAATTATTCTTTGGTTTATACCGAATTGATTTCCATAAAAAAGGGCAAGGTATAAGCATATAAAAAGAATGGACCATAAAAAGATTTTCCATTTTAATTTAGATATGATTTTTAAAGTACTCATTATCTAAGCTACTGTTTCCATTTAAATTTTCCAATTAATCCTCCAAGAGCAACGATGGGAATGTAAAAAGGTTGTGTTAGGTTCCAAATAAAATAAGACTTTGCTGATATCCTAGTTAGAAAAGTTTTTCCTCCGATATAAAGAACAAGTGCTTCAAGAAAAAACTTTATAAGGAACAATATTATTGAAATATCTAAAAAAAGTATCATAGCTATTAAGATATTTAAGTTTGCTAAAAAAGCTGAAGCTAAGAAGCAGAAAAATAATGGACTCGTAAATATTGTAAACCTTGAATTCGATGACCAGCGTATTCTCTGATTAATATAACCCGATAGTGTTTGTTTTGGCAAAGTTGATACAAAGCTGTTCTTATCGTAGTTAAACGCAGCGCCTTTTATTTTAGAAATAGACTGCACAATGTACATATCATCACCTGATTCTTTATTTTTGACTGGCTTAAACCCTCCTATTTTATAAAAATCTTCTTTTTTATATCCAAGGTTTTGCCCAGAACCAGAACAGACGATACCATTTGTTAATAAGCCACCGTTCGCAGCCATTATACCTAAGAAGTCTATTTTTTGTATTTCATTAATCAGGTTGTTTTCACTTTTTATTTTTGAATATCCAATAATTACTTTGTCTTCTTTAATTACAAGTTTTGCCATTGAAGCAACCCAAGTTTTAGGTACTCTACAGTCCGCGTCTGTAGCTAAAATAATTTCTCCACTCGATTCATCTATTGCTTTTTCTAAAGCATATTTTTTTGTGGCCATATCATATTTTTTACTAATGTGAATTGCTTTTATAAAAGAGTTTTTCTTAGCATAGCTATCAATTATATTTTTTGTATCGTCTTCAGACCTATCATTTGAAACTATTACTTCAAAATTGTTTTTATTTATATTTTGCTTTAATAGGTCCTCTAATAAATTTGAAATGTTTGCTTCTTCATTCCGTGCTGCAATTACTACTGAAACAAATGGCAAATTTGAGCTGATATCAGTCGGTTGTTTTATTCTAAAAAGTAATCCGGAAATAATGATGACAATAAAACAAAAATATGGGCTAGACCCAACTAATAGAAATAAATCCATACTATATTGATAGAAAAAATCCTGCAATCATAAAATAGAAAAGAACACCTAAGATATCTATACTAGTTGTAACAAAAGGCCCTGTAGCGACAGCAGGGTCTATATCAAGTTTTCTTAGTATTAATGGAATTACAGTGCCGACTGTTGCAGCTACAATCATCGACACACATATGCTCAGTCCTACTACATACCCAAGGTTGTCAGGTGCTCCAGGAAATGTATACCTTGCAAAAACTCCAAGTAATACGCCGTAAAGTATTCCAAGCATAACACCGACTTGAACTTCTTTTAAAATCAACTTTATTTCTCCACCTTCATTAACTCTACCAGTAGCCATTCCTCTCACTATGATGGTAGAAGATTGTGTGGCTATATTTCCACCCATACCTAAAATAACAGGAATAAACGCAGCAAGGGCTATAATGTTTTCTAACATGTTTTCAAAAATCCCAATTAGTGAAGCGGCGATTACCCCACCAACCCAACTAGCGAATAACCAAGGGAGTCTTGCTTTTGCATTCTCCCAGCTTGATTTCAGAAGGATTTCTCTATCTTTACCTGCACCAGCCATTTGTAAAAAATCCTCTGTTGCCTCTTCTCTAATTACGTCTACCACATCATCAACTGTAACAATGCCTAGTAATTTTGAATCAGAGTCTAATACTGGAACTGCCAAAAAATTATATTGTGCTACAATTCTAGCTACATCCTCCTGATCAGTTTCAGGTCTTATTGAATGAACATTTTTTATCATTATATCTTTTAGATTTGTAGAAGAGGGGGTTGTAGTTAAGGCTCGTAAAGAAATAACCCCAACCAGCCTATCATCATTATCTGTAATGTATAGATAGAATACCATTTCTGCATTTTCTTGATCTTGTAAGGTCTTTATAGCGTCACCAGCAGTAATACTTTCATGTAGTGTAAACACCTCAGTATTCATCAATGAGCCAGCACTGTCATCAGGATAACCCATTATTTCAGCTATGCCTTCTTGCTCTTCCACATTAAGTAACTCTATGACAGATTGGGCTTTATCATCATCTAATACATTTAATATTCCACTTTGATCATTTGTAGGTGCTTTTTCAATGATTGAAGCAATCCGTTCAAAGCTTTCATCTTCTAATAAATCATTCACTAATGCATCGTCTAGCTCTGTTAAAAACTCTGAAGTGTGTACATTTTCTTTCATTAAAGAAAATATTTCAATTTGTTCCTCCTCTGAAAAGTGTCTAAAGACCACCGCTAGATCTGCAGGGTGAGTTTTTCCATTTAGTTTTATAAGGTTAGTTTTTGCCTTTCTTCTTAACAATCGTCGATAAGTATCTCTTAGAATATTTATTTCATGGTTAAACATTTCTTTTCTCATACTAAACCTTAATTAAATTAATTTCTTCAAGTCCCTTATAGATAAAATATGCACCCAAACATATAAAAAAAGGTGATACATTTTCATTATATAGATATATACCAAGATCAGATTCTTCAAAAATAGTAAGCACAAAAGCGGCTCCATTATTCATACTGTGTAAAATAATGCTGGGTATTATAGATTGCGTTTTCCAAGATAAGAAACCAAGAATGATGCCTAACATATATATTTGAATAGTCCAAAAAGGGTTAAAGTGAATCATTGCAAATAATAGGCTAGTAACCAGCACGGCTCTAGTAATATCCTTCCAATGTTGTTCAAGAAATTTCTGTAAAAACCCACGAAAAACTATTTCTTCTCCTATTGGAGCCATAATTACAACAGCAAGAAACAAGAAAATATATCCAGCTGTGGAGTCAGGTTGCATAACTTGTCCTAAATCAATTATATAATCTGGAGTTGTTACGAGCCTATGAATAATCCGATCTAACGTATCAAAAATAATTAAAACACCTAGACTAAAAACTACAGAATATTTTAAGGTATTAATTGATATGCTATTTATCCGGAAGGCATTTAGAATAGGTTTTTTCTTTATGTTTAAATAATAAATTGGGGGCAATATTATTATCCCCTGTCCAAAAAAAAATGATATATAAAGATATACTTTATTAACTTGATCGGGGGAAGACGCAAAAAGTCCCATGATGATTCCACCAACAAAAAATGCTGAAATAACGGATATTATGACAACGCCGACAACGCCGCCAACTCCTACTATATTGTTCATGATAAATTAGCTCCAGGTAATTGATTTTAACCGAATTTACGTTAATGGGGTTTTATAAAAAAAAGATGAATTTTATTAAAAAAAATAAAATTCAGGTTGTTTTGTCGACGAGAGTAGGCTATGTTAAATTAGTTATTTAATCATATAAAAATTAACCAGCACTAGTAAAGGGGCTTCTTTTATGAATGCCCCTTTTTTATTTTTTTGATATGTCTTTCATTAATATTGATCCAGCTATTGCAACGTTTAATGATTCTCCGTATCCAACTCTTTTTATTGAAACGATTTTTTTAAATTTTTCTTTTAATGATTCATTAAACCCTACCGATTCTCCACCAAGGCAAAGTACTATTTTTTTATCATAATCAGATTTTTCAATACAATCTTCACCATTTTGATCTGCCCCAAAAAGCTGATAATTATTTTTAATAAAGTCGTCAAAATTTAAATGTTGATGTATTTTTATATAGGCATGAGCTCCCATTGCTGATCTTACAACTTTTGTATTAAAAGGGTCTACGCACTCTGCTGATAAACCAATATTTTTAATATTGAACCAGGCAGCGGTTCTGAGAATTGTTCCAAGATTCCCAGGGTCTTTAATTTTATATAAGTAAAGCCACCTATCTGAATTGAAATCTTCTTTAATATTTATATCTATTTTACAGATACCAATTAATCCTGATGGCGTTTTAGTATCAGATATTGTTTTTAATAATTTGGGTTGAATAACAGTAAGGTCGATCTTTTTTTCATTACAAAGTTTAAGTAAATCTGTGTTCAGGCTAGCCTCAGAATCAGTAATTATTACTTGTTCTAATAATTCGCTATTTTGTAAATACTCTTTAAGTGCCCTCTTTCCTTCAATTAAAAATAAGTTCTCTTTTAATCTCCCTTTTTTTGTTTTTAAAGATTGAATTTGTTTTAATCTATTGGCACTAAGCATACATAGAATTTTATTCAAGTTACGTTCAAAAGAAAAAGAAAAAATCTGGCAAAGCTCTTGGCCATATCATCATAAGCCGGTAATTTTGTTTCAATAAATAGAATCACAATAATATAATGAGTAAAAAACTTCCAAATATTGATTCTGATATATCTAGTTGGTATACAGAAGTAGTCACAAAAGCTGACCTCGCAGATTATGGCCCAGTAAAAGGTACAATGGTTATTAAGCCATATGGATTTCAATTATGGGAGAATGTAAAAGATATTTTTGATGACATGATTAAGAAAACAGGTCATACCAATGCCTACTTTCCACTTTTAATTCCAAAATCATTCCTTGCAAAAGAAGCCGAACATATTGAAGGGTTTGCTAAAGAGTGTGCAATAGTAACGCATACTAGACTTAAGTCTGAAAAAGGAAAAATAATTGTTGATCCAGATTCTCGTTTAGAGGAAGAAGTAATTATAAGGCCAACCTCAGAAACAGTTATTTGGTCAATGTATAAAAAATGGATACAATCTTATCGAGATTTACCGATATTAATAAACCAGTGGGCCAATGTTGTAAGGTGGGAAATGAGAACCAGGCTCTTTTTAAGGACAACTGAGTTTTTGTGGCAAGAGGGACACACCGCACACCAAACAAAAGAAGAGGCGCAGAAAGAAACTTTAGATATCTTAGAATTATATAAAAAATTAGCAGAAGAATATTTAGCAATCCCTGTTTTTACTGGTTTAAAAACTGATGCTGAAAAATTTGCGGGGGCAGATAAAACTTACTGTATTGAAGCTATGATGCTAGATAAAAGAGCATTGCAAGCAGGTACATCTCATAACCTAGGGCAAAATTTTGCTAAAGCTTTTGACGTTAAGTTTCAAACAGATAGTAATAGTGAAGAGTTTGTCTGGGCAACTAGTTGGGGTATTAGTACTCGTCTTATAGGGGGCGTAATTTTAGCTCATGGAGATAAAAACGGTTTAAGAATTCCTCCTAAAATTGCACCAATCCAAACAGTATTGATTCCTATTTTTAGAAGCGAAGATCAAAAAGATGAGATAAAAACATATGTCAACCCAATAGAAGAAGAGTTGAAATCCATAGGGGTCCGATATTTTATTGATTGGAGCGACTCTTCTCCAGGATTTAAATTTAATGAATGGGAATTAAAAGGAGTCCCGGTTCGAATTGAGATTGGCCCGAGAGATGTTGAGTCAAAAAAATTAGTTATGGCACGTAGAGATAATGGAGAAAAATTTTCTATATCTAAAAATGAATTAGGCCTAAAAATAAAAACGACTCTGGAAGAAATACAAAACAATTTGTTTAATCAAGCAAAAGAATTCAGAAATGAAAACACACATGATATCAAAACGTATGATGAATTTAAAAATATAATAAATAACGGTGGATTCGTTAGGTGCGGATGGGATGGTGATTCAGAAACTGAATTAAAGATTAAAGAAGAAACAAAAGCAACAATCAGGTGTATTCCTTTTAATGAAAATCCTAAGGGGTTAAAATGCGTTTATTCAGGTAAAACAGCAAAACACGAAGTCATCTATGCTAAGGCCTATTGATCCTGTTGGGTCTAAATGATTGTCAGTTCCCCGGCGATTGTATTAAAAACATTTTCTTACGGCGAAACAAGCCTTATTTCAAGATGTTTTACTAAGGACAAAGGTAAGGTTTCATTTATTATTAAAGGGGCAAAATCAAAAAAGAATTTAATTGCTCCATATTTTCAACCACTTAGTTATATTAATATTATTTTCAATGAAAATGAAAAAAGGGAATTGCAGATTGTTTCGAAGGTTTCTTTTGAAAAAATATGGACAAAAATTCCGTTATCTCTAAAAAAAATGACTCTTTCGCAATCTATTCTTGAAATATCTGACTTTACGTTAGAAAAGAATGACCCATACCCAATATTGTTTAAGATATTAGTTGAAACACTTCAGCATTTTGAAACAGGTAGCCTTGATGAAAATATTTGTTTTTGGCATTACGAAAGTAAGCTGCTTTCAGAGATGGGTTTTTTGATTGATATGGAAGATAAAAACTTAAATGTAGAAGATTTGGTTTCTTTAGAAAAAACAGACAATAGTTTTAAGGTGTTATCAAAGTTAATTGAGGGTAATGTGTTTGATATTGATTTTGAAAACATTTCAAAAACAGACAAAAAAAACATTTCAAAATTTTTATATCAAAAATTATGTTATTATTTTGATGGTTTTGAAAGATTGAAATCTTTTAGAGTAATTAAAGATATTTTTTACAATGGATAGTCTAATATTTTTATACAGATTATCTCTGTTTTATTATATTATATTCAAATGAATTTATGAAATATAGATTACAGTTTAATCCGGGGGAGGCTGCTTATAAGCCTCAAATATTTACAGAAGCGATAAAAATATTAATTTCCATTAATTTTGTTATTTATGTGCTTCAGTCCTTAGCGGGTAAAGAAGATATTTTTTTTAGATTATTTGGACTAGTCCCAAACGTTTTTATTTCTGAGCTAATGCTTTGGCAACCATTTACATATATGTTTTTCCATGCACCATATTATTCTAGCATCGGGATATCTCACATATTATTAAATATGTTAGGGTTATGGGTTTTTGGAAGAGAATTAGAACAGGCCTGGGGTAAAAGTAAATTTTTAAAGTATTATTTTTTAACTGGCATTGGTTCGGGGTTAATTACATATTTATTTCAAATAAATTCTGATAATCCAGTTATTGGTGCTAGCGGAGCTGTTTATGGTATCCTATTAGCCTATGGTATATCATTTCCAAATAGGATGCTTTACATTTGGGGTTTGATTCCTATCCGCTCAATTTGGCTGGTTGTTATTATGGGCTCTATTGCTTTTTTTGGATTATTAGGCAGAGCCGATGGGATTAGTCATGTAACTCATATCTCAGGAATGTTCATTGGGTATATACTTCTTAAAAAGAAATGGCAACTTGCAGATATTATATTTGCAATGAGAAAAAAGACTGTTGAATTTCAAGTGCAGAGGAAAGAAGATAGAGCTTTAAAGAAAAAAAGTATAAATAGAGATATTGATATGATTTTAGAAAAAATAAAAGAGGTTGGTTTTAGTGGACTATCAAATGAAGAGCAAAGTAAATTATATGAGGCTAGTAAGAGCTTGTCAAAAAGCGGACAAAGAGACTAAGGTTTTAGACTTAAACAAACGAGATAAGAAATGAAATCACAATTTGATTTTGGTACAATTATAGGGTTGATAGCAGGGATAGTATGTATTTTTGTTACAATGATTTGGCCAGAAGTTGATCGCGGTGAGATGATTTTAACGACAGATGGTGGATGGCGATTTGAGCAGCTATCTTGGTTCTATCAACCTCAAGCTGTTTTTATTGTTCTTGGTGGTGTTATATCTGCTACTTTAGTTAATTATCCTATTAAAGCTGTCATTAATATGGGTAATGTTTTTAAAAATGTTATTTTGTCTGAAAAATTCGATTTTTCATCTACAATTGATAAAATTGTAGTTCTTGCTGAAAAAGCGCGAAAAGATGGTCTATTATCCTTAGAAAGCGACTTAAATGATATAGATAGTGTTTTTTTAAGAAACGGTGTTGAGTTAGCTATTAATGAAAGAGACACTAATAGATTAAGAACTTTTCTTACAATGGATTTAAATAATATATCAACTCGCCATGTTAGTGCACAGGAAATTATATTATACATGGCGGCTTACGCTCCGGCCTTTGGAATGCTTGGTACTGTATTAGGGTTAATTATTATGATGAATAAATTTCAAATGTCTGGAGAAACATCATCTGTTGATTTTAATGTTGCAGATCAATTTCAATCTCTTTTAGTCGGGATGGGTACAGCCTTGATTACCACTTTTTATGGCGTGTTTTTAGCGAATATGGTTTTTTTACCTTTAGGGGGGAAATTAAAACGGAGATCTGAAAATGAAATAATGTTAAAAAATATAGTTTTAGAAGGCATTATAAGTATTCATGGGAGAGAGCATCCAGTTTTAATTAAAGAAAAATTGATGACTTTTGTTGCTATGTCTGAAAGAAAAACTCTTGAAACCAAAAAAGAATAATATTGCAAAACCAGAAAATATCACAAGAGTTAGCAAGAGCTAAAACTACAGCCTGGGCGTTAACATTTGCGGATCTAACAACCTTATTGCTAACCTTTTTTGTATTATTACTTGTAATCTTAAATGATGCTGAAGCTCATGTTGATCGATTAGTGAATATTATTCTAGATGAAACTGAGAGAGAATTAAGAACACTTCAACAAAATAATTTAGTAGAAATCGAGAGAGTTACTAAAGGTATAAAAATTACTCTTACTGGGTCTAAATTATTTAAATCTTTGTCTGCAGATTTAAATCCAGAAGCAGATCCAATATTAGTTCAAATTGGTGGACTGATTCGGACATCTACATTAATGAATATATATAAACAAAAACGTTGGAAGCCACTTCTAAGCAGAATAAGTGCAGGGCAAGACACATTAAATATAGAAATAAGAGCAGAGGGGCATACAGACGATAAACCAATACCTATGAACTCTAAATTTAGAAATAATTGGGAATTAAGTTCTGCTAGAGCTTTGAACTTAGTCCAAAGGTTGAGTGAACTTGCAGAAATGGATCAGCACTATTTTTCTGCACTTGGTTATGGTGAATTTCGTCCCAAAATCAGTTTACGTAATATTAAAAATAGAGCTGAAATAGAAGAAGCGAGGGCTCAAAACAGAAGAGTTGAAATATATTTTGATGCATTTATCAGGTCGAAAAATGAGAGTATTAAAAATCTTTAAAAAGAGCATAACGTGCTTTTTGCTTTTTTGTCTTTGTTCTCATTTTAATATTCAGGCTCAAATACAGAGTATCGTCACAACTAATAATCAAACTCAAGACTGGATTTTTGGTGATGGGCCAGAGCCAAAATGGGTTGTTGAGCTTTTACACGGTGCTTACCAAAATGTAAAAGAGGATAATAGTTTCATTTTAAAAGTCCCAATTGCGGGGTCGGGTATTAATTATTCTGCTTCTGTTGATGGAAATGCTGAAATAAAACAAGATGGTGATTACCTAATTATTACTCCAGAAAAAGATTATCATGGGACAATATTAGTTAATCTTAATTTAGATATGAGTTTTATATTGAATGTTCAGTCTGTAAACGATAAGCCTTCTTTGTCCACCACAGATAATAAAACAATAAAAGAAGATGAGATATTTAGCCTTGAGTTATCTGCGCAAGATGTTGAAGGAGATGAATTAACATACGGGGCTTCCGCTGATAATGGAGCAACTGCTAAAATCATCAAAAATAACTTAACCATTACACCTGAAAAAAATTACTATGGTCCTATAAATATTAATCTTGCTGTTTCTGATGGTAAGTCTACCGATGAATCTAGTTTTATATTAAATGTTGAACCGATAAACGATGCACCAGTTTTAGAATCTATTTTATCTAAAACTATGGAAAACAGAAATTATGTTGATCTTCTAATGTCTGGGTCAGATATTGATGGTGATAAATTGACTTATTCGGTCACTGGGGGTGATAATGTCGACTTTGATGTAGAAAATAATAAAATAGTGGTAAAGCCTAAGAAAAACTATCGTGGAGCTACTGCAATCAATCTCACAACCTCAGATGGGAAAAGTAGTGTGGATACTAGTTTCACGCTTATTAATCCCCTTCCTGGTTTATCTGCCTTCGCTCCTCAATCAATGCTAGAAGATGAAATATTAACTATTGTTTTGAATACAAGGGATGTTGAATTAGACCCGTTTAGATATAGAGTAAGAAAAACTGAAAATGCAAATATAGAGATTAATGACAATGAGTTAAGTATAATTCCAGATAAAGACTATTTTGGAGAGTTGATTTTAAACTTAAACATTTCAGATGGCGAAGACTCTACTGATTTCAGTTTTAATATTAATGTATTACCACAACCTGATTTCCCTATTGCTTATGCTGGAAATGATACAACAATAAGCAATGGCTGTAATTCTAGTTTGTTATTAGATGGAAGTAAGTCTTACGATGCGGATAATGATATAGCTAGTTATAAATGGACCTTACTAAGTGACAGTAGTACTATCCTTAATGGTAAAAAAGGGATATATAAATTCAAAAACTCTAAAAAAGATTTATATCAAAAGATTCTACTGACCGTGTCTGACAGTAAAGGGCTTAAAGCCTATGATACAATAAATGTAACCATAATAAGCGATACCCCCCCCTTAGCAAATGCCGGAGATGATTTTATAGCACCATTTGATAAGTTTGTTAGGCTCGATGGCTCAAGGTCGGTTGATGATGATAGCGAAATAATATATTTCTGGAGCATAGTATCTGGCGATGTATCTTTTAGTAAAATTGAGAGAATAAAAAGAGAACCTGTTTTCGAATACCCTTCAGAAATTACAAAGCCTAAGAATTTTATTGCATTATTAAAAGTTCAAGATGAAAATTCTTTTTGCTTCTCGGTTGATACCGTTCTTATAACGTGCTTGCCTAATGTTGATATGGCAGATAGTACTGTTAAATATGAGATTGTCAGAGCAAGTAAAAAAGATAATAGAGTATTTATTGATCTAAATGTGACAAACAAGCAATTCTGGCCATTTGATTTTGCAGCGTTTACTTTGATTTCTGTAAAAAACGAAGATGATAAGCTTGGTCAAATTGACCCTTACAAAGGGAGAAATACGGTAAAATATGGAATAGAGAACGAAGAAAAAGTTGGGGTAGAATTAGTTTATAATTTTGATTCTCCACCACAAGAGGTAAGTATCGTTTGTAAGTCAAATATGGCATTAACTGCAGATACTGTATTCTTCAAGCAAAGTTTTTAATTATCAATAACCTTGAATATTTTTTCTCCTGGTTTTACCATTTTATATTTTTCCCTGGCAATTTTTTCGATATAGTTTAAATCGTTTTCTATTTTATTTTTTTCGTTCTTTAATTTTTCTCTTTCTGCTCGCAGGTTTGCGATTTTGATCTGGATCAACTTCCGCTCATTTTTTATTTTATAAAGTTTTAGTAATCCATGGTCACCGAAAACAAATACAATTACCAAACTAAGACCTATTAAAAATACTAATCCTTGAAAAAATTGTTTTTGAAATATAGTTATAAATCTAGATTGTGATTTTTTAGTATTTCTTTTTGAAAAGTTTCTCCTCATTCACTTTTACCAAGGCATTCCATTGAGGGGAAAGAGGATGATCCCTTTAATTCTTCTTCAATTCTTAGTAACTGATTATATTTAGCGACTCTATCACTTCTAGATATAGATCCAGTTTTTATTTGGCCCATTCCCATTGCAACTGAAAAATCAGCTATGAAGGTATCTTCTGTTTCGCCAGACCTATGTGAAATAACAGCTCCATAACCGACTTGCCTAGCAAGATTCACAGCTTGGATTGTCTCTGAGACAGTCCCAATTTGATTTAACTTGATTAGTATTGAATTCATTGATTTTTGATCAATCGCTTTCTGTAACCTAACTATATTTGTTACAGTTAAGTCATCTCCTACAATTTGTATGTTTTTGCCGAGTCGTTTATTGAGCTTTGTCCATCCTTCCCAATCGTTCTCATCTAAGCCGTCTTCAATTGATATTATCGGATATTTTTTAACTAAAGAAGCTAGATATTCAACCATTTCATCAGATGAGAATGCTTTATTTTCTGATTCCAAATTGTATTTTCCATCTTGAAACAATTCGCTTGCGGCTACATCTAAGGCAATAAAAACTTCTTCCCCAGGTTTGTATCCTGCTTTTTCAATTGAGTTTAATATTATATCTATCGCTTCCTCATTTGATTTAAGGTTTGGTGCAAAACCTCCTTCGTCCCCAACTGCAGTATTGAACCCTTTTTTATGGAGCTCTGATTTTAGGCTGTGAAAAATTTCTGCTCCAATACGAAGAGCGTCTGAAAACGTTCTAGCACCAAAGGGGAATATCATAAATTCTTGAATATCTACTGTGTTATTTGCATGACTCCCACCATTTAAAATATTCATCATAGGAACAGGCATTTTAAAATTATCATTTATGGCAAGGTGCTTGTATAGAGGAATATTTTTTACCTTTGATGCTGCTCTAGCTGAAGCAAGTGAAACGCCAAGAATTGCGTTTGCGCCTAAAACAGATTTATTTTCAGTACCATCAAGTTCGATCATAGTTTTATCAATTTTCAATTGATCATTAACGTCTAGTCCTATTAATACTTTATTAATTTTGTCATTTACATTATGGACTGCTTTTAACACGCCTTTTCCATTATATCTATTTTTATCTCCATCTCTCAATTCGACTGCTTCGAATTTGCCTGTTGATGCGCCAGAAGGGACAGCAGCTCTACCAGAAATCCCGTTTTCTAAAAAAACGTCTACTTCTACAGTCGGATTACCTCTAGAGTCTAATATTTCTATAGCATTGATACTTTTTATATTTGATTTCATAAATTAATCCATGGTTTTTGTTCTTTTAAATTAAATTTGACTAACTTTGAGAAACAACCAATATAAACTTGCAATTCAGAGCAGGAACTTTTAATCTGCTATTCTGTTAAAATGATTCATGATTAAAGTTAAAAAATTATTAAAAAGTAATTATGCCACTTGGGACACTTTTGTTCTAAGAGCAAATAATGGAACAATTTTTCATTTAAGAGATTTTCTAAACTATCATCCTAAAGATAGGTTTAAAGATTTTAGTTTAGAATTTTACAAGAACAATAGCCTTCTATCTGTTATCCCAGCTGCAGCGGTATTAAAAAACAATAAGAAATTATTTGTTTCTCATCCAGGGACATCATTTGCTTCTTTTGTAACAAGAGAGGATTTTTCAATTAAAGATTCATTTGAGATTGTAGAAAAGCTTATTGATTACACAAAGAATGAAGGTTTTGATGGGATTCAGTTGAAAATCCCACCAGCATTTTATTCTAAAAGGTTATCAAACTATATAGAGTATGCATTATTATCAAGCGGGTTTAATTATTTAAATAGGGAAGTAACAAGTACTCTTTTCATTGAGAAAAATGAGAAGGCGATATTAAAAAAATTCAAATCATCACACTCAAGAGCGGTAAGAAAATCACAAAATTTGGGGGTTGAAATAAAAATAACTGATCAGGTTGATGAGTTTTTTTTGATGCTTGAGAAAAATTTAAAAATTAGGCATGGCGTTTCTCCAACACATACGATTGAGGAACTAAAATTATTAATGAAAATTTTCCCAGACTCAATCAATATTTTTGGGGCTTTTTATAAAAATCAGATGATTGCAGGTGTTTTAAATTTCATCGTTAAGGAAGGTGTTGCATTAGCTTTTTACATAAGTCATAAAAATGAGTACCAGGAACTAAGGCCTCTAAATCTTTTGTTTTTCAATGTCTTTAAATGGGCTACTAAACAAAAAATAAAAGTATATGATTTTGGTACTTTTACGGTTAGTGGTGTAGCAAATATGGGTTTAGGGAGATTTAAAGAAAACTTCGGAGCTAGCGGCGTATTTAGAGATAGTTTTCAAAAATTATTTTAAATAAATGTCAATAAAAAATCTAGGTAAAGAATCGTTAATCTATGGTACTGGGCATGTGCTGGCCAGGTTAGTGACATTTTTTCTTTTACCTATTTACACTCACGTATTTACTCCTGAAGAGTACGGTGTCATTTCTCTCGCTTATGCTTTTATTGGTATCGCTTTAATGATATATCGATATGGTATGGATACTGCATTAATGAAATATTCAGTGCAATTGAGCGACAATGAAAAAATAACGCATATTTCGACTATTTATTTACTTCAATTATTTAGTTCTGCCGTTTTTTCAGGATTATTGTTTTTAATAAGAAATCATGTATCTGAAATTATTTTAGGCGTGGTAAAACCAGAATGGATTATAATTTTATCAGGCATTCTTTTCTTGGATAATTTATGGAATCATCATGTTCTTTTATTAAGAGCTGAAAACAAGCCCTTTCTGTATATCTTTTTTAGTCTTGGTAATGTTATTCTGACGATGGGTTTCAATATTTTATTTGTTATCAAATGGGGCATGGGTATAGAGGGCGTTTTAATTTCAAACTTGATGGCTTCTGGTTTTATTTTTATTTCTTCAATGCCAGTTGTGATCAAAAAAATAAAACTACTCCAAATACGGTCAGAAGTAGTAAAAAATATTTTGAGCTTTGCGCTTCCATTTCTTCCTGCGGGTATTTTTACTATGATTATGGAATTATCTAATCGATATATGCTTGAATGGTTTGAGGGGACTTATGCCGTAGGTTTGTTTTCAGCTGGGTATAAACTTGGAATATTTGGATTAATTATCGTTATGGGATTTAATATGGGCTGGACCCCATATTTTTTAAAACGAATAAAAGAAAAAGATGCTAAAGTAGATTTTTCATCAATAGCCTCTTTGTTTTTAGGGTTTTTAGGGTTTGTTGTCGTTTTGGTTTCTCTATGGTCCTCAGAAATTGTTCGTTTTAATATTGGTACGTATCATTTGATAGGACGCAATTATTGGGGTGCAGAAAAAATTATTCCAATAGTTTTATTAGGGTACTTTTTTTTCGGGACTTACATAATTCAATTGCCTGGAATTTATTCAAAAAAGATAACGAGGTGGGTACCAGTTTTTAGAGCAATTGGGGCTATTACAAACATTTTCTTAAATATTCTTTTAATCCCTCAATATGGCATTGTTGGCTCTGCATGTGCAACTGTAGTAGCTTTTTTATTAATGTCCTTATCAATATATGTAAAACTATACAAAATATATTTTGTTAGATATAATTGGCTTGCACTTTGTTATCCAGTTTTTTTTATACTACTTACCTTTCTTCCTATTAATACTTTATTATTGCGCTTAGCAATTACTGTTTCGTACCTGTTAGGATGGTATTATCTCGTATTAAATAATCATGAGAGGTCAACAATTAAGAGTCTATTAAGTTGATAGCTGTAATATCATGTTCTCATTTTCCCGATGATGAAAGGATTTTTTATAAAGAGATAAAAACATTGTCTAAAATAAAAATCAAAATAGACTACTACACACTATCTAATGTAAACATCTCTTTATCTGATAAATATATAAATCATATAAACTATAATAATTCAAAGTATAGCATAAAATCGTATATTACTGCTGTTAAGCAAAAACTGTTGGAAGCGCCTTCAAAAGTGATTCATATTCATGAACCTGAATTATTTTCATTAGCAATTTTTGCTAAAAAGTCATTTGGCGCAAAAATTATTTATGATGTCCATGAAGACTATCCTATTATGATCAATACTTTTTCAAGATGGAATAAGTATATAAAGTATTTAAAAATAAAATTTTGGATTTTTAAAGAAAAGTTATTTCTTCGCTATGTAGATGAGATAATTGTTGCGAGTCCCGCCATAACTAATTCTAATTATAAAAATATGGGTTTTGAATCAGTTTTGTTGGAGAACTTTCCATTAAAGTCTTTTATAAATAGTTTGAATATTAAAACTAAAAAAAATAATTCAATTATTTACCATGGGAGCATGGGTCCAGAAAGAGGAATTATTGAGCTCATTAATGCTATGCTTTTTGTAATTAAAGAAGTTCCAGATGCTTCTTTATTATTGATTGGAAGTTTTAGGACACCGAGTTATAAAAATAAAGTTATTGATGAAATAGAACGCTTAGGATTGATAAAAAATATAAGTTTAAAAGACCATGTTTTACATAGTGATATTTGGGAAATTCTTGAGGGCCATAAAATTGGAGTAATACCATTCAATGACAACCCTCTTACAAGATACGCTACTCCAACAAAATTATTTGAATTTATGGCAGCTGGATGTCAAATAGTTTGTCCAAATCTTTCTCCAATGAGGAGGTATGATGTTACAGGTGCTAACTTTTTCATTCCAGGGGATATTGTTAGTTTGGGAAATTCAATAATTAGTGCAATTAAAAAAGTATCTAATAAAAATATATTGAAAAATCAATTGAAAGTTAAATCTGACTACAATTGGGATAATAATAGCTCTGAATTAATTAATCTTTATAAAAGGTTATTGTCATAAAAATATTATACATATCCCCTGAAAATACGGTTGGTACAATGAGTCTTTGGAAAAAAGCTCACGAGCTAAATGGTAATGAATGTGATATTATTACTATGTATAGAAGCCCTAATCAACCAGACCCGGGGATTTGTTTAAACCTTCCATTAATATCTACAAACTCAAAATATTTAAAACTGAGGCATAAATATTACCAAATTTATAGAGGGGATTTAGGAGACTATAAAGATCGAGAAGGGTTCCCGCCTATATGGAAAGAAAATTCTATGATTGAAAAAACATTTTTTAAAATCAGAGATTGGATTTGGGCATTTTATATTGAAGCTGCAATAAAAAAATACAATCTTTATGATTATGATATTTATCATTTTGAATGGGGCTTAGATCTTTATAGGGATTGCCGGTTCGCTAAAGAACTTTCAAAGCGTAAAAAGCCTATTGTTTGCACATATCATGGCCAGGACATGCGCACTCGAGGAGTAATAAGAGGATTGGATCAAATTAGTAATTTAAACTTAACTAGTGAAGTTGATTTACTTTATAAGCATCCAAATATTGAATATTTATTTTTGCCATATGAAACTGAAAATTATAATTTAATAAAAAAGGTTTCGAACCAGGTTAGAGTATGCCATAGTCCTACAAATAGATATTATAAAGGAAGTGAAGACATTATTAAAATATGTCGTGAGTTAGAGCAAGAAAATATAATTGAATTTTTACTTATTGAAGGGAAGCCTCAAGACGAAGTAGTTAAAATGAAAAAAGAATGTGATATTTATATCGATCAAATTCATAATCGTGGCGGCTGGGGTTATGGCATGAGCTCGGTTGAGTCTCTTTCAATGGGGCTGGTGTGTATGACAGAGTTAGTTGAAGAATATAGAAAATTCATCCCAGACCATCCTTTCATTGCTATCGATAAGGGCAATCTTAAACAAAAAATAATCCATTTAGCTCAAAATAAAGAAATGTTGTTACATAAAAAAAAGGAAGGGAAAAAGTGGGTTGCAAAATACCATGGCATCAAGAGTGTTGCTAAGTCGCTATACACTCATTACGAAAACTTTTTATGGATCAAGTAACTAAAATTGATATTGTAGTTCCTTGTTATAATGTAGGGAATGTAATTGGAAGCTGTATCGAGAGCTTATTAGACCAAACAATTTCACTTAAAGAATACCATTGCTTCTTTATAAATGACTATTCCAGCGATAATACACAAAATGTTCTTCAAAAATATAAAACTACAAAAAATATAACAATTATTAATCAAAAGAAAAATTTAGGATTAGCAGCAACAAGGAATACCGGCATAAAAAAAGGAAATTCAAAAATGGTTGCTTTCCTGGACGGTGACATGACTGTAGAAAAAGATTGGTTAGAATCACTTTCTAGATACTTTAGTAAAAATATTATTGCTGTAATGGGTGATAATATTCCACCAAAAAATTTATCATTAAATCCTGTGGAAAAATATTATTTTGGAAGGCTAAGAGGAGCTAGGCAGTATAATGATAATGAAAATATACCGTTGCAATACATGCTATTTGGCAACGCAATGATAAAGCGCGAGGCGCTAGAAAAAGGTGGGCTTTTTGATGAGAAAATTAATAGGTACGGGGGTGAAGACACAGATTTATCAGCAAAATTATGGAATATCTACCCGAATAGTTTTGTTTTTTCAAAAAAATCTAATTCCACTCATCATCATAGGCGCAATTTAGACGAATTCTGCAAATCGATGGAAGTATACGGATCTCAAAATTTACATACTCTAATAAAGCGATATCCTGAGCATAAATCAAAGTTTGCAGCAGACTATATCTTTACATTAAAAGGCTATTTTTTATTCAACGCTTTGTCCAGGGTCATTATAAAAACTTTAAGTAAAGTTTTTCCTGCGCAATTAATTATTAGATATTTAGTTGCTGATGCCGTTATTAAAGGCGCTCGAAAAATCAGAAAGCCATTTTAATAGAGGAAAGTATTTTGAAATATAAATATTGGAAATGCTC
>Ga0115568_10001080_pt1 | contig 19832 bp, 16 predicted proteins | sample COGITO_mtgs_1204_FD_87296 | JGI IMG/M metagenome (GOLD analysis project Ga0115568, IMG submission 87296) | Pelagic marine microbial communities from North Sea - COGITO_mtgs_120426 | ecosystem: Environmental > Aquatic > Marine > Epipelagic | place: Germany:Helgoland, sampling site Kabeltonne...
AGTCTGCTGAGTGCGCTTAATTCATCGTTGGTAAATGTCCAGTGATCTATATTCCACAAGCGCATTATGGCAGCAAAAACCAAAACTCCGAATAGTAGGTAATTTTCTAGGCTAAAACGCATAGGACTACGCATTTCGCTGTCTATTTACCTCATACAAAGCGATTCCGCAGCAAACGGAGACATTCATGGATTTTATCTGCCCCACCATTGGAATTTGGAAATGGATATCACATCGCTTGTAAATTTCTTTTGAAACCCCATTTTCTTCAGATCCCATTACAATTGCTAAGGGTACTTTTAGATTTACACGATCTATGCTGCTGGTTGCCTGCTCAGAACATGCAGCCACAATCACTCCGAATTGTTGCAGAAGTATTAACGTGTCTCTGAGATTCTCCTCGCGACATACAGTAATTTTATTCAATGCTCCGGCAGATGTTTTAACTGCGTCAGCTGTCACTTGGGCTGCACCGTGTTTAGGAATAATAATAGCATCTACACCTAAACATTCGGCACTCCGGGCAATAGAACCCAAGTTTCTTACATCTGTAAGTCGATCCAATATTAATAATAAAAGTTTCTGTCCTTCTTGAATTTTCCGTTCTACAATTTCCTCAAGGTTTCCATATGTTATTGGCGAAACAAGGGCAATTACACCTTGGTGATTGCCATTTTTAGAAAGCTTATTCAATTTTTGAAATGGCACATTTTGTACCGGTATATCTCTTTCTTTCAATAGTTTTTTTAACTCGTTGAAAAGATCTCCTTGGATTCCCGGTTGTATCAAAATTTTATTGATTTCCTTTTCTGAGCTAATGGCTTCTATTACGGCTCGTATACCGTAGATGTAGTCTGTATTCATGTCCCTGCCTTATAAATTCTTCCTGCTCGCCAAATATCCAGCGCTCTGTACCATCCAGGTTTAAAAAAATATTCTCTTTTTAGTGTGTAATCGTTGTCTGTAAATGGATTTTGTCTTTTGTAAAAGGTGAAAGAAAGGGAAGGCGCTTGATAACTGGAACCTTGTCCGTACTTCCAAACTTCGTAATCGTTCCTTTTTTCAATATTTAAGGGTTTGCCATAAATGATTGCAATCATCCCTCGGTCTGTTTTCCAACCTTCAATATACGAGGTAAAATAGGTATTCGCCTCATTCACTCTGGTATAGTATTCTTGAATAATTTCTCGTGCTCGATCTTTGCTTTTACATCTTTCAATCCAAAATTGTTCGACGGCAAGTTTTTGATTATCACTTTCTGTTAATGATTGGTATTCGTCATTGCTACAGATATACCGCAATGGTTCAGCTAATCCATTAGCATTGGCAATTTTTGGATAATTTTTATCAAAACGAAAGAGGGTTAAACCTTCGGCCTTTGAAGAGTCAGTTTGTATCAGTACAAGTCCATTTTTGGGTAATAATATTGAGGCTTGGCCAACCGCACTTAGATTAACTTGATAAGTATCATTAGGTATTAAGTCAAAATCAATGATGTCGCTGGACGAAAAAGGTGGTCTTGCGATACCAAATTTATCATTAAAACATTTTAGATAAAATGGCCTTCCAGCATTCCGATCAGAAAGAATTTTGATGGAATCATCTGAAGTGATAAAGGGTCTTGTCATTTTTCGATTATTCTCAATGGCAAGAAAATTTTGATTACTCGAGAAAGAGCTTTTACGAATATTGTTAATGGTTTTATGCTCTTGATTGCGCTGTTGATCGAATGTTGTAATCTTGATGGTTCCAGACCTGCCAGCTTCATAAGGAAATTTCATTCGACCATAGATAAGCTTGTGCTTTTTGGTGGGGTTGATGTCAATAAAGTGTGTCGTGAGACTATCCACAATGTGCCGAGAGTTAAGGTCTTCATATAGTGCATAGCTAATTTTAAACTTTGACTGGTATGGAAATTCAGGTGAAGACCTGCTGTATATGAGATCTGCACTTTCGATTTTGAAAATAATCTCAGAAGTATCATTGTTGGTGTGGTAAATTTTAAATTCAGGATTAATAATCGATCCGCGACTATACAAATAGGAATAGTTGTTGTAGGTACTGGTGGACGATACGGCGCAACCAAGCAGCGTTAAAAAAAAACAGGATAAAAAAAACAACTTCACCAACAATAAAGGTTTTAATAAAATTGCACACTAACCATTTTATAAAAATTAAACAATGCTATTAGAATTAATTTGTAATGGCTGTGTGTAAAAGTAGTACATCCTTTGTTAATTCACATTATGGCCAGCGTGTACAGACAAACTTTAGGCATTAATTATTCAGTATAATCACATTTAGCCCGAGGGTTACCAAGTCAAAAAGTTCTATTACCTCCTGACTTTTCATACGGATACACCCGTGAGAGGCTGGTTGCCCGATTAAATGTTCTTCCAGCGTACCGTGAATGTAGATTCTTCGGTGATATGAATCAATATTTTTATTGCCTTTATTAATTCCTGTCTCTTCGCCTTGAAGTGTTAAAATTCTCGTAACTATTTTATCTTTTTTGGAATATGATTGAGCACTGTCAGTAACGGCAGCTATTTTTCCAATAAACTTTTTGCCTTCGAAAATTCCTCCAATTGGCACGTCTTGTCCAATTTTTTTTTGAATAGTATGCAGACCTATCGGTGTCTTATTGCTTCCAAACACATTGCCTGCACCTTCGGCAGAACTAGATATACGGTATAACTTAACCAGTTGCCCTTTTTTTATGTAGTAGAGTTCTTGCCGTTTGATGCCAACATAAATAAGATTTTCAAAATCCACGTTGGGATATCTAACACTTAAGTAATCGAGTAAAAATTCGACGGTAGCATTTGGGCTAGAAGAACTTTTTCTACCCATTTCATCACAGTTTGAAATCTTATCTAAACTGACTGGACAAAGCAACATACAGAAGGCCAGAGAAAACGTAGAAAGCATCATCCTTCACAAGATATGTTATTAGAAGTAATTAACAAATCCAAAGTGAATTTTAGCTGATTTTAATAACACAGGATTTCCCTGTTGACTTCCAAGGGCATAATTAATGCTGAAAATCCCAGGTTTTGTTTGAAACCTAATTCCAGCGCCAAAACCAATGGGTCGGTCGCTAAAGTGTGCATTCAACACATTTCTTTCGTAGTAAGCATAATCTCCAAATAAATAGAGGTTTGAGTTCCTTTCTAAAAGAAAACGGTACTCGAAAGTAGCAATTCCAAATAAAGAAGCGTTAATGCTCTCTTCGTCAAACCCACGTAACGTTCTTAGGCCTCCAAGTCTGAAAAGTTCATTGAAAAATACTTGCTTGTTAATAATTTGGCCTGACCTGACTTTGAATAGTACAGTACTTTGTTTTCCAATGGCCAAGAAATAATTTAAGGTAGCTTCAAATTTTAATTGAATTGAATTCAGTAGGATATTATCATAAAGTATCTCGTTTAGTTCAGGATTTTTAGTAATTATTTTGTTTCCAGCTGATCCTTTAAAGTCAAAACTCACTCCTTTTCTTGGGTTAATTAAATAATCCAATCTGGATTGTTTAATGGCAATGCCGTATTGTTTAAATTTTACATCAGCAAACGGAGGAAGCACGGAACTTGAAGCGTATTTACTCGCATCCAATAGCGAGCTACTGTAATTATCAAAAAAAACCATGAGGTAATTGCCCCCACTAAGTAAGTATTGTAATCCAAGTCTCTGTTGTAATTCGATATAGGAGGTGTCCCTTTTGTATACTTTTAATTTTCCATCGATACCAAGTGGACCTTGAAACAAAAAAGGGTAATTAATCTTGATATCCAAGTCTTGAGTAAGTGATTGTAATTTTCTCCAGTTTAAAGAAATCAGCTCTCCTTTTGTAAATGCATTTTTTAAGACAATTTTTGCGTCTCCTGTTACGGTTACTTTACCCGTAATATTGTCAGGTAAAATACCTAGTATTCCATTAAACTGGCTAGAGTTCACATGGTCTAAGAACAGATAGAGTTTCGTGTACTTTTTGGTAAAGCTAACTTGTGCGGACTTTGATGCTTTAACGAATCCAAGCTCATTTAATTTGGAGTCAATTTCAGATAATTTGGATTGATTGTACACAGATCCTTGTTTAATTCCGATGTAATTAGACAGGTAGATTTTAGAGATTTTAGCTGTGCCAATTACAATTATGGAATCAATGCGTTTTAAAGGACCCTTGTCAATTCTTAATTCGGCTGACAGAGAGAGAGAATCTTTATAATTGATGTTCGTTAATGTACTTGAGGCAAATGGAAATCCGTTGTTCTCATAATAGTTAATCATTGCGTAATGCAATTTTGCTATGCTTGTTGCATTTATTTCTTTTTGGTCTAGAATGCGTGAGCGGTATCCAGACTTTATAAGTGCAATGTCCGCGACATTGCCTTTTTTAATTGATGCCCAATGAAACGTTTCTCCTAAATGGAAGTAGATATTAGCATCGTTTTGGAACCAACGAATACTATCTGTATTGGCTGTTAAATAACCTTGGGAATACAGGTAAGTTTCCATTCTATTTACTTCTTGTAAAGCAGATAAAGAATCTTTAGCTATTTCAATTACTCGTATCTCTTTTAAAATTTCTTTCTCAACTCCAATAAAATGTAGGTTAAATTGCCCAACACATTTTAAGGACAGTAATACGATAAGCAATATGATTGTTGCGGCTTTCAATTGTTTTCTAAACGTTAAAACAAAACTTCTGTTATACTAATTTCCAGTTTATGGGCTCTTTCCCTTGTTCGATGAGTAATGTATTTGTTTTTGTAAAATGACGATTATTAAACCAATGGCCTCTATTAGCGCTCAGTGGGGAAGGGTGTCCTGAAGTCAAGATATGGTGTTTTGAGCAGTCAATATTATTTCCTTTTCGTTGTGCAAAACCACCCCACAAAAGAAAAATTAGCCCCGTTTTTTGTGTCGATAATTTCTCAATAATACCATCCGTAAAACGTTTCCATCCAAGGTCGCGATGAGAGTTTGCTTCACCTTTCCGAACGGTCAGCGTGGCATTTAATAGCAATACGCCTTGGTCTGCCCACGGACCTAAATCTCCACTTTTTGGGTAAGAGCATTTTGTGTCTAATGATAATTCTTTAAGTAGGTTTTTTAAACTTGGCGGGTGTTTTAAGCCATCATTTACAGAAAAACACAATCCATTTGCTTGTCCTTCTCCATGGTACGGGTCCTGTCCAATTATAATTACTTTCACTTTTTCGAAGGGTGTTCGGTTAAAAGCTTCGAAAACAAGGCTGCTGTCAGGATAAATCGTATGTGTTTTTTCTTCCTGCTGGTGATTATTAACCAGTGTTGAAAAATAAGAATGACTAAAATCTTTTTGCAAAACAGTTAGCCAGGATTTCTCAATTTTAAACGGCTTTATGGTAACGTATTTTTTCTCAGACATCCGGCACTATTTCATTGATTGACATAATTCAGTTTAACGACTTTTGCATAATGTGGCAAGAAGTTATAAATTTGATACAGATAAAAATTATTTTCAAATGAGAATATTAAAATTAGTTTCTCTCCTGGTTGCTATTACGTTTTTAATGACGTCGTGTTTTTTATTCAAAAAAAAACATGAAAGATGTCCTGCATATGGCATAAATAAGTCAGATCAGCATGAAGTAGGAGTTCCGTTAGATGTAACGGTGGTTTTTAGCGACGAAGAGTCTGTGTAGCCAGCAATATTAGTTAGTATTAATCCGTTATTGTAAGTATTTGATTTAGTGTTGTTAATAACTTTGCAATGGGCTCCTTGAAAATCAAAATTAGATTGTCCTAGTTTTGTCGCGAGAAGAGGTCTTAAATTTTAATATTTGAACGGATGAAGTTTTATAAAGTAATGTTTTTAGTTGTTGGGATGGGTCTTATGTTTGCCTCATGTGGTGCTCATAAAGGAAGTACATGCCCGGCTTATAAAACAGATGTAGGATCTGTATTACCGAATGATGCGATTGCGGTAGAGTCTACTACAGGCGATTCCAATTTTAAATAGCGCTGAATGTCAGTTTTAATTCATGCTTAACTTCAGGATGTAGGCTTAAGGATACAGGGCAATTTACAGCGGCATTATACAGTTGTTTTTGTTCATTTTCTGAAAAGCCACCATACAACACCAAACAAATTTCAATTGACGCCACTCGCCTTGGATTTGTTGTCATGGTTTTATTTACTGTTCCTTTCATGTTTTGAATGTCGATTGCTAACCTGTTTGCCTCAATGGCAATAATTGTTGTGATACACGTGCCAAGGGAAGCGCATAATAAATCAGTTGGTGAATACGTTTCACCTTTACCATGGTTATCTATTGGGGCATCTGTTACTAATGTACTTCCTGATGCTAAATGAGTAGCTTTTGATCTGAGATTGTTTTCGTAGGAGATTTCTATCGTTTTCATGAACTTTTCGGTTACTATTTTCGTTATTATATTGTAAATTCGTATAAGATAAATGAATTCAGGTTATTACATAGTATTTGGTCTTGTATTAGCACTCTTATTTGGTGCAACAGAGAGTCATGCTCAAAAACCAGAAATTGAAAAGAGTTATGCAATGTTTCGAACGGAGGCATTTGGCGGACTTAATTTTAATACCAACGGTTGGGGATGTTCTTTTTATTATTCAAAGCATAAAACAGCAAAAATAAAACGATTGTATTTGATACAATTTGATGTGGTTAAACACCCAAAAGAGTACAAAATTTACAATCCCTTAGATGAAAACAGCAAGGGGTACGTTTTCGGTAAAATGAATGCTTTTTCTACATTGGATTTTGGAACGGGACATAAAATAATTATTCATGAGAAACTTCGTCAAAAAGGAGTGCAACTAAGTATGAACTGGAATGTTGGCCTTTCAGCTGGATTTGTAAAACCGGTTTATTTAGAAATTATAAAATTTGATGGGCTACAAGTTGCTGGAATTGCTGTTGAAAAGTATGATCCTGAATCACATAATTTAAACAACATATATGGACGCGCGCCGAACACTAAAGGTTTGTTAGAACTAAAGATTATTCCAGGAGCCTTTTTTAAAGGCGGATTTAATTTTGAATTTAGCTCAATTCGAGATGGTTTAAAAGCTCTAGAGATTGGCACAAAGGTTAACATCTACCCAAGACGAATTCCGATTATGACAAATGTCGACAACAAATTCATTTTTACAGAATTTTATCTTTGCCTTCAATTCGGCAAGAAGTATATCTAAAAATTATGAGCGATTCCTTGGAAAATCTTTCTAGTCGAAATTCGGCAATTACAGTTAATGAATCTGGGAAATCCGGTATCAAAAAGCCCAAATGGTTGCGTGTTAAATTGCCAACAGGTGAGTCGTTTAAAGAGGTTAGAAACATTGTTTCTGAGCATAAACTGCATACAATTTGTGAGTCGGGCAGTTGTCCTAACATGGGTGAATGCTGGGGCGCAGGTACAGCTACTTTCATGATTCTAGGTAATGTTTGTACAAGGTCATGTGGTTTTTGTGCCGTATCTACTGGAAAACCAGCAGAGGTAGATCTTTTTGAGCCGGCAAGAGTGGCACAGAGCATTAAACTCATGAGTGTGAAACATGCCGTAATCACTTCTGTAGATAGAGATGACTTACCTGATGGTGGATCTGAAATATGGGCAATGACCGTTAGGGCGATTAGAAGAAAATCGCCGGATACAACTTTAGAAACCCTTATTCCGGATTTCATGGGGAAGTGGGACAATATGCAACGTATAATTGACGTAGCTCCAGAAGTAGTTTCACACAATTTAGAAACGGTAAGGAGATTAACGAAAGAAGTTCGAATACAGGCTAAATACGATCGTAGTTTAGAAGCACTGCGAAGGTTAAAGAAAGGTGGTATGCGAACAAAGTCGGGAGTTATGCTTGGTTTAGGTGAGAGCCGAACAGAAATAATTGAGACCTTAGAAGACTTAAAGTCAGTACACGTAGATGTTGTAACTTTAGGACAATATTTACAACCTACACCAAAGCACTTACCTGTAGCAGAATTTGTGTCTCCTGAAAAATTTGCAGAGTACAAACAAATAGGATTAAGAATGGGGTTTGATTACGTAGAAAGTGGTCCATTAGTGAGGTCTTCTTATCACGCTGAAAATCATTTATAACAGATTTATCTAAGAACAAAAATGTTTTTAAGTCATTACAAATGAACAATAACGGTCAAATAGTTGTCTTTAAAAGGGTGTATGTAGCCGTTAAATAAGTCAGATTAAAACTATTTATTAATTCCTATAACATTGTAATAATCTATTTTGTAAATTCGGCAGACTAAAGAAATTATTTATTTCACGATTATTAAATTATGAAAAAAGGTTTATTATTTGGATCACTTACAATTCTAGCTTTAACAGTAGGATTTTTTGTACAAAACGAGAGTGTAAAATGCACTAAGGATTACCAACCTAGGGTAACTACGAAAAAAACGTCGTATTCTAATCATGAAGAACGGCAGAAATATTACGAAATTTTATTGGCGAATTCGAAAACAGGTAAAATCGAGCCGCAAGACCGATTAGACTCTTGGGAAGCAATGAAAAAGTTTAGTTTTCACGAAAACAAGTCTTTATCCTTGTCATTTGTAGATAGAGGGCCAGACAATATAGGTGGAAGAACAAGGGCGATTGGAATTGACCGTTCTAATGATGACATCATGTATGCAGGATCTGTTTCTGGTGGCCTCTTCAAATCAAATGATCGTGGTAATAATTGGACTCGAGTTGAAAGTTGGGATGCGCAAGTAGGTACTTTGTGTATATCCTCCATTGAGACAACCTCGGATGGAACGATTTATGTAGGAACTGGAGGTGATCAATTTGAAGGAGGACTCACTTTTGGCAGCAGCGGTGTTCAAGCCGGGGCAAATGGGGTGTATTACTGTGTTCCTGACCCCACAACAAATGAACTTTTAAATTGGACAAGTTTACCGGGTACTTCGGGATCTATCATGCAAATTTGGCGTGATCCATCTCAGTCTGATAAAATATATATTGGTAGTACGACATGCCTAGTATCGAGTGATAAAATGACTGGGGCATCTGCAATTACTGGAGTAACTGGAAATGGTTATGATTTGAAAGCATCTGGTGATGGTTCCATCGTGTTTATATGCGCTAGAGTAGGTGGTTCTTTCAGATATTACATCTCAACTGATTTTGGTGGAAGTTTTAGCCAACTTCCCACAGGCACTTTACCAACCGCTATAGGAAGAGCAGAGTGTACTGTTACAGATGTGAAAAACGAAGATGGTTTTTACAATATTTATGTCTCGGCATCTACCGGTGGAGGTACATTGCACAGTGTACGTTTATCTGAAGATCACGGTTCAACTTGGATTAATATTGGTCCTGGTGGATCAGCTTCTTTTAGTCCATTTTCTACATCTTTAAGCTCTCAAGGAAATTATGATCAAGTAATTTCTTATGTGCCGGGTAATCCAGAAACTTGCATTATTGGAGGGATTGATCAATACCAATGGTTTAAAGATCCTGGTAGCTCACCAACTTGGGGTGGATGGCAACAAATATCACTTTGGTCCGCAAATCCTTTTTCACCAAATTACATTCATGCCGATAACCATGAAATGAAATTCAATTCTATTGGTCAATATTTCTATGGAAACGACGGAGGAGTTGGTTCTCAGAATGTCGGTTTTTATCCATCTAATAAAGGGTATAATGTAACGCAATTCTACAGCGTTGCTCATGACAGAAATGGAGCAGTAATGGGTGGAGCTCAAGATAATGGAACGCTATATAATGATTATACCTTGGCTTCTGCGCAACAATTTCGAGAAGTGATGGGGGGTGATGGTTTCGATTGTGATATTTCTCATTATGATTCGGATGCAATGTTTGCCACCGTTTATAACAGCTCGATTTCTCGTTCTGAAGATGGGGGAAACAATTGGCAAGGTATTGATCCACCGTGTAGTGGAATCATTGGACAGTCTTGTGGTGTCTTTCATACACCGCTGAGATTTTTTGAAGACCCTAATGACATGGATAGTCAGGATTATATAGAATTTTACCCAACTGATTCAACCATACCTGCAGGTACTACGGTAACATATTATAGTAATTCTTATAATTCTAATGTTCCGGAGAACATTCTTACGCACACATTAACCACTGACTTGTATTATGCAGACACATTATTTTCTGACGGTACTGCACCTAGTGGAAATTTTTATGCACTACACCCTGGAACAGGTGATACCATTTGGATGGGTGGAGATGATATTAAGCTGAATTATCCTTTGGATACGGTTTTGTTGCAAGATCGGGTTCAGACAATGTTGGTTTCTTTGGCCAATACAAGCGTTTATCAAGTTGTAATGACAAGAGACGCAGCAAGATTTGGTTTGTTACCGGAATGGTGGGATTTGACTGCTGGTTCGAGCTTTAACACTGTTCCGTTGTGTTTTGAGTTTTCATGGGATGGAAATATTGTATATGTGGGTACATACGATGGGTTATGGAGAATTAAAGGTCTAGATAGTGTTTATGCCGCTACGGATATTGCTACGTCAATACAAGTGGACAAAATATATTCTTCGCCGACAAGGCCAGTAAATGGAATTGCCATTGATAAAAATAATCCAGAACGACTGATTGTAGCTAGAAGCGGAACAGGCGGTAATAGTCTCGTGGAGTTAGATAATTGCGAATCAGGAGGCACTGCAACACTAGTTTCCACTTCTGTTCAAGGAAATATTCCAACTTCAATGGCTATTCTTGATGTAATTATTGATTACAGAGATCCTCAAAAATTAGTTTGCGGTTCGGATTTTGGACCGTGGGCTTCAAGTGATGGTGGAAGCTCTTGGACACAATGTATCAATGAAATTGGTCCTGTCCCTATTTTTGCAGTTAGACAGCAACAAAGAGGTTGGCAGGAGTCGTCTAGAGCGGGAGAAATTTATCTTGGCACACACGGCAGAGGAATGTGGACTTCTGGTTCCATATTAAGTAATGAAAGCGCTGAGCATCTTAACTTTAATTCCGATGCGTTTGCTACTGGATTGTCCGTTTATCCGAATCCTATGGATGAGGCTGGTAGTTTGTCCTTTGTTTTGAATCAAAGAACAGACGTCACGATCAATATTTATTCTGTTAACGGTAAGCTTGTTCAGACCATGAACAAGTCGGACATGGCTGCTGGAAAGCATCTAATGGACTTAAACATGAGTGGAGCAGGAAAAGGCACTTATATTGTTCAATTAGAAGCTGGAAATACTTCTGATGTTACTAGGATCATTAAATTAAAATAATGAACTAATCGATAGACATTTTAAAAAGCCTCAACTGTTTAGTTGGGGTTTTTTAATAAACGGTTATGAAGAAAGTAAGAATAGCAATAAATGGATTTGGTCGGATTGGAAGAGTTGTAACTCGTGCACTTCAAAACAATTCGAATGTTGAATTAGTTGCTATAAATGATTTGATGGATTTGAATCAACAAGCAGTACTGTTAAAATACGATTCAGTTCATGGTAGGCTAGACGGTACAGTAGCCGCCAAAGATAACTGTCTAGAGATTAATGACAAGATCGTTTACGTGTATAATTGTAAGAATCCTGAAGACTTGCCATGGGGTGAATTAGACATTGATGTTGTTCTAGAGTGTACAGGTATTTTTAGAACAAAAGAAAGTGCTTCCAGACACTTAAAAGCCGGCGCAAAAAAGGTTCTTATTTCAGCACCCGTTAATGATGAAATTTCAACCATTGTTATGGGAATAAACGACAATAGCCTTTCATTGGAAGAAGAAATCATTTCTAACGCATCTTGCACAACGAATTGTGCCGCTCCAATGGTTAAAATCATTGATGAAGCTTGTGGAATTAAAAAAGGGCTTTTGACAACTGTACATGCATATACGGGTGATCAAAGTTTGCACGATAGCCCACATAAAGATTTACGAAGAGCTCGTGCTGGAGCTGAAAACATTGTCCCTACAAGTACTGGAGCAACAAATGTTTTAGTACAACTATTCCCACATCTACATGGTTGTTTATTTGGTAGTGCGATAAGGGTTCCAGTTTCTGTTGGGAGTATTACTGAAATGACTTTTGAAATAGAACGTAAATTGACGATAAGCGAGGTAAACAATTTGTTCAAACAAAAATCAGAGAACGAGTATGCCGGCATACTTGAATACACTGATGATCCCATTGTGTCTTCAGATATTATTGGAAACGTGCACTCCTGTATTTTTGACGCAGGCTTGACCATAGTGAATGGCAATCTTTTGAAAATATCTGGATGGTACGATAATGAAGTAGGCTATTCTAATAGATTATTGGAATTGGCGATAAAAATGTACTGAACAATTTCTACTCTTCAAATTCTTTAATTAGAACAGTTTCGCCATTAAATTCGGCATAATGACATTTTGTATACCAATCACCTAAATTAATGTACCGGCATTTCTCATTTATTGGGTGATCAATTAATAAATGCCTGTGTCCAAAAATGAAATAATCAAAATGCTCTTGTTTAATTTTATCCGAACAAAACTGAATTAACATTTCGCGTTCTACTCCTAAAAAGTGATTGGGTTCTTTCGCATTTTTTTTGTTACTCTTTTTACTTCTACTACTAAAATAGTTGGCGATTCCGACGCTAAAGTTTGGATGGAATCTTGCAAATACCCATTGAAAAAATGTAAAAGAGAAAACCTTTTTGATGAATTTATAACTGTGATCACCCGGTCCCAAACCATCGCCATGACCAAGGAAAAAGCGTTTGTTGCCAAATTCTCTTATGATTGGTTCCCGAATTAGTTCAACTCCTAGCTCTTCCGGTAAGTAGTCAAAAATCCACATGTCGTGGTTCCCGGTATATAATTTAATGATAATTCCACGATCACTTAACTCAGCTATCTTTCCTAAAACTCTAACAAATCCTCGGGGTACTACCTTTTTGAATTCGAACCAAAAATCAAATAAGTCACCTAATAAATGAATTTCAAGGGCATCTTTTGAAACGAATTCTAACCACCTAACCAGCTTCTTCTCTCTTTGTAAACTAGATGGTTTATCAGGAACGCCCAAATGGAAGTCTGACGCAAAATATATTTTATGTCTATTCTCCAAATAATCTAAATTTACGGTTCTATTTGTTTCAATATTTTAAAAGGGTTCAATAATTTAAGATCGACAGTAAATCTAATGCGCTGTAAAAACGAAACCTTCCGGAAGACGAATTCGCTTTCTAAGTCCTCATGCATTAGGAGCGGAATGTAAATATCAACTAAATTTTTGATCAGAGAGAAGTGTCCCCCAATTTCATATAGGTAATGATTAACGAATTCCTGTGAATTGACAACATATACCGGATGAATTCCGCCATCAGCATAAAGTCCCAAAAACCTAATGGGTAACTCTATTTTTAAATTAGCCGTTGCTAGCCAACTGGATGAACTGCGAAGAGTGGGAGCTTTGAATCCCCCGTGATTTTCTTTTAACTGTTGAGATAAAAAGTCCGGTTGAACTTGGGTTCTTCCGAAGAAGATATTATTGTAAAGGTAGTCTTGCTCTCCGCTCTGACCATCTAATTGCCAATTAATTCGACTAGAAAAAGTGTTATTTCTGAAAAAGTGACCAGCAAATAGGCGTAAAGAAATACCATCTAATTGGTAGTTATAATTGAATCGATATGTTGCGGTAATACTGGTTTTAATGTAATCTTGAAAAGCGCCATTAACCTGACTTATATTGCCTTGCTCGTAGGCAACTCTGATTTTAGCAGGTTTTAAAATTTGAGAGTTTGTAAGCTCATAATGTGCTCTGAAGGCTTGCATTTGATGATTGTCACTATTTTCTGAAATAAAATTATAGTCAAAAAATAATTTATGTTTCCATTTTGACCTTCTATTTTTCTTCTGAAAATCAATATCTAGATATGGCGAAAACTTTTGATATCTGGCAAAACCATTTTCAATGGCACTGTAGTTAAAACTGGAATAGTTAGAGCCAATTGTAAGCCTTTGAATGCGGTTCTTCTCATATGGGTATAGGTGATAATGAATGTCACCAAAACCGACTGCTTGTGATGATCCAAAACCGAAGAAAGGATTGAGTGTATACTCTAGCTTTTTTTCAGGAAAAGTATGATTATAGAGCGATAAACCTACCATGGCTCCATCGTACTTATTCCATCCAACTATCGGTGTATAGTAGAGTACATTTTTTTTTGATTTTTCTACACCCAATAACCACTGGAATTTTACGGGATCAGCAGTTTTGAATAAACCAGTTGTTCGAATCGAATTATTTGTTCGATTAATTTCTGGCATGTTTAAATCGTAATCAATTTTAATTTGGTCCACTTCCTCAAGGTCCACTTCGATCAGCTGATGGTGTTGGTCTATGCCATGCGGAGCTGAAGCTTGGTCAATCCAACGCGTGTTTTTTACGACAGTGTCCTTTAAAAAAGAAATAGAATAGGGAGAAGAGACATCTCCTTTGTTCTTTATTTTCAAGAATGTTTTTCCAGCTTCTTTTTTAAATCCAGTGATAGCATAATCAATTTTTTTAGTGGTTTTTATTAAATCGTCAAACAACCAAACAAGGTTTTTGCCCGATTTCTTACTTAACAGGTCTCTTAGATCTTCTGGTTGGGGGTGTTTGAATTTCCACTTTTCAAAATAACTTTGCATGCAGTGGTCAAAAAGAGAATCTCCTAAGTAGGCTTTTAAGTAATTAAAAACAAGTGCTGTTTTATTGTAAACCATGGCCCCGTAATTTGCAGGCGTATACGATTTAGAATTCAATTCTATTGGTTGGTCTAAATTTCTTCTGGCATTTAATAAGTAACTATACTCGTGTATCGATCTGTAATTAAGATCATTTAAGCCAAATGATTTCATCAATTTGGGTCCAACTCCACCAAACATCAGAGATAAATTTGCTCCGGGGTATTTTTTTTCGATATACCGTGTATCATTGAATGAATTTAATCCTTCATCAAGCCATGGGTGATCCCGTTCGTTTGAACCTAATATTCCGTAGAACCAATTATGCCCAACTTCGTGTACAATGACCATCTCCAAGTTCTCTGCGCTTCCACTTTGTCCGATTACCGTTACGTTAGGATATTCCATTCCTCCGCCTGCTGCAATGGTTCCATCTACTGCTGTTACTTGGTTATAGGGGTAGTCTCCATTCCATAAAGAATAATAGTAGATGGCACTATCTAAATATTCGTTAGCATTGGCCCACAAACTAGCTTCCTGATCGGTGAAAAGGGCCCAAGTTGTAACTGTGCGCTTGCTTTTTGGTAATAGAACTGCGCTTTTTAATACATGAAAGCGTTTATCTGCAAACCAAGCAAAATCATGGATGTTTTTTTGCGTATAGTTTAAAGTTTTAAATTCCTTGGCAGAAGGTGGGAAGGTAGAATCCTCATTTTCAGTAAGCCGCTTATTAGTGAGCTTTTTTTGTTTGATTTTATCCCGAGTGTCCTCATCTAGCTGATTTAGGAAGTCCAGTTCGCCTTGATTTTGAAGGTCACCTGTTGCACCTACCACGTAATTTTTAGGTAATGAAATACTAACATCGTATGTTCCAAATTCAGAATAAAATTCTCCTTGATTCAAGTACGGCATCGGATGCCAACCTTTTCGATCATAGACGGCAGGCTTAGGAAACCATTGCGTAATCATATATGATTCACCAACATGTCCAAGTCGAGAAAATGCTGCATCGGGAATTTTAACCCGAAACGGCGTGGTAATCATAACTTTTCCCCCAGCTAAAACAGGTGTATTTAAAATAAGATAACCGATGTCTAGGTGGCTCTTGTGATATTCAAATTGTGCTTTTACCCCATCAACATGAAAATCTAAAGAATCGATGTATCCTTTCGATTCTGCATTTGAAAAATGAAAATCGATATCGCCATCCGCTAGTTTTTGTCTGCCCAATGCGCTAAATGAAGATTCGTATGCATTTGGCCAAAGATGAAAGTAAATCGTATCTAGTGAATAGGGAGAATTGTTGATGTATTCAATTTCTTCAAAGGCCGATAGTGTATGGCTTTTATCGTTGAGGCGGACATTTATTCTATGATTGACTTCTTGTTGAAAATAATGCTGTGCAAGCAAACTACTTGGTAAAATACAGATCAAAAATAGTAGCTTTATTATCCTCACTTTTTTAAGAAAAAATTAATCTAAATGCCTGTACAATGGTATTAAGAATCTCTAGAATCCAAATATTTCTTCAAGCTTATTTTCTAACGCTTGCCCTCTCAAGTTTTTTTCTAAAATTCTACCTTCTTTATCAATTAGTACCGTGTGAGGAATGCCTCTAAATCCGTATTTACTTACTGCTGCTGATTGCCATTGTTTTAAATCAGAAACATGATTAGGCCAAACGAGACCATCTTTTATAATTGCCTGTTCCCACCTGTTTTTATCGCGATCTAGAGAGACACTAAATACTGTAAAGCCAGCTTCTTTGTATTTATTGTATGCCTGCACTACATTAGGGTTTTCCATTCTACATGGCCTGCACCAAGATGCCCAAAAATCAATGAGGACGTATTTACCCCGCAAAGATTCTAAAGTAATTACCTCCCCATCTAATCCAGGGAAATTTAATGCTGGGGCCATTTTACCTGGCTGTGAAGTAGCATTTCGTTTTTTTAATTCTTCTTCTTGTTTAATTTTTTGTTCGATTTGCTCTACTTTTTGTTTTACTGATGTGTAGTACTTAGAGTCAGGATTGGTTTTCCCAAGTCCAGCCTCTATTTTTTTGAATTGGTCATAGTCTTTAATGTCATCCAAGTTGGAAATAATAATAAGTACCGATAAATTATTATAATTCTTGTCAATAAATGCAGTTCTAAATTTTGTGAATTTTGTTTTGGTAAGCTCCATCTTGGTTGACAACTTTTTTTGATCTTCAGGAGTTTGGTTACCACTTGTCCGTAATTTATTAATTGAGGCTAAAGAGTCGTTGTATTCATTATAGCCCAGCACAAAAGATTTAATTTGTTCAGACTCTAGAGAGCCTTTAACGGAATAGGATTTTTTAAAACTATCAGCATCACCGTTTAGAGTTACTTTTTGATCTTTTGACAGAATGAGTAAAGCAAAATTATTCGAGGTAAAGCCAACGCGATAGAAATCAGGTTCGCTGTTGAAGGTCGCCAATTCGAATTTCCCATTCTTTTTTAGGTTACATGAATCGGCGATTTCTAACTGCCCATTGTTGAAATAGCTTAAATAAATGGTTTTGCCATTGGCATTTTGTATAACTCCATTAATGAAAACGTTGTTCTCTTTATTAGTTTCTGACAAGGGCATATCTTGCTTACTAATCGAAACTTCTTTTTCACTTTTAGCTGACTTGGCTTTTTCTTGTCCTATTGCGAAAGGGCAAATTAGTAAAGCGATTGTTATGTACGTGAATTTTATCATCCTAATATTGTTTTAAGCTTATTTTCTAAAGCTGGTCCGCGTAAGTTTGTTTCAATAATCTTGCCGTCTTTATCAATCAGCACAGTAAAAGGAATACTATTGAATCCGAATAAAGGAATTGTTGCTGTATTCCAACCTTTTAAATCACTAGCGTGATAAGGCCATATCAATCCGTCCTGTTGAATGGCAGCCGTCCATCTCGCAGCATCTTTGTCTAATGAAAAGCTGAAGATTTCAAATCCTTTTTCTTTGTATTCATTGTATAACTTAACGACATTAGGATTTTCCGCTCGACAAGGCCTGCACCAGGATGCCCAAAAGTCAAGTAAAACTGTTTTTCCCTTTAAATCTGATAATTTTATTATTTCCCCTTTGGGGTTTGGAAAAGCAATGTCAGGAGCCAGTTGTCCAGGTTTTAATTGGGTTGGAGCTGCGGCTAAGGGTTGAGCTTTTTGCTTTATTGCTGATTGTACGATTTCGTTGTAATGTGTATTTGGAAGTGTTTTAGCTACGGAAACACCAATTTTCTCAAGGTATTCCATTTCGGTATTACCATCCAGATGATCAACTAGAAAAATCATCATTGGCGAGGTTATATTTTCATTAATGAACGCATGTTTAAATTCGTTAAATGTTGATTTTATTTCTTCACTTTTCTTAATTAGTTGGCTCCTTTCTTTATCCGCAGAAAAGCCTAAAGTTTTTAATTCGGTATTCACTGCATTCATATCGTTTGCTAGTTTGCTATACACCGAAAAATAATTTTTTAATAGTTTTGAATCTGGCGTTGCTTGTAGAAGAGAATAGGTGTCAAACAGACTACTGGCATCGGCTTTGATTTCTGTAATGGTCCCAGGCTCAATATACAGAAGAAATGAGTTTTTTGGATCAAGCGCAATACTGTAAAAGCCGGCTGTTAAAGGGTTTATTTTGAATTGAAAGGTGCCATCGGAATCAATAGAAACCCTCCCTTTATTTTCCATACTTGCTTTTGCGAGATAATTAATTTCGATGGGTTGATCCCTGTTCCCTGAAATTTCCCCTTTCACAATTGTTTCTGTTCCTTTCGTTTCTGGCGAAGCTACTTCTTCAATATTATCGGTAAGAGGGGCTTCCTTGGTTGTGTCAGCTTGCACGTCTGCAACTGAACTATCAGTTGTATTGTTACAGCTTAAAACAAGAAAAAATAAACTAAAAATTAACCAATATTTCATTCAAATTAATTTATTAATGACTTGTGTCACTGTTTTTGGATTAGCGGCTCCTTTTGACGCTTTCATTATTTGTCCTAAGAAAAAGCCTATGAGTTTCTTTTCACCATTTTTGAGTCGTTCGAATTCAGCTGAGTGATTATTTAAAACACGCTTAACAATCTCTTCCAATTCATCGAGGTCATTCTTAATTAGCCAATCATTTTCTTCTGCTAATTGCTGCGCCGTTCTATTCGGGTTTGCAAGTAGGGCAGGAAAAAGCCTTTGTTCTGCAGTGGAATTCAAAATTAGCTTTTCATCAACCAATTTAATTATTTCTACCAATTTAATCGCACTTAGTGGGAATTCATTGATTTCTATGGCATTCTGATTTAAGAAAGACTTTACACTCCCCATTACCCAGTTTGCAGCAGCTTTGTAGTTATGGGTTTCTTTTATTATTTCCTCAAAGAATAAAGCAATGTCTTTAGACTCTGTCAAGTTCAATGCGTCATATGCTGACAAGGAATATACGGTTGTGTATTTCTTAAACAGTGCATTAGGTAGAGGAGGCATATTCTTATCAACACTTTTTATGTATTCTTTTGTCAGTGTTAAAGGCTGTAAATCTGGTTCAGGAAAATATCGATAATCGTGCGCTTCCTCCTTGCTTCGCATTAAAGAAGTTGTGCCAGAAACTGCATCAAAACTTCTTGTTTCCATAGAAATAGCACCGCCATTTTCAATTACATCAATTTGTCGTTTGAATTCATGATCGATTGCTCGTTGAACATTTCTTATGGAGTTCATATTTTTAACTTCACAGCGCTCACCGAAGGTAGCTGCACCTTTGAGCATGACAGAAATATTCGCATCACAACGCATACTTCCTTCTTCTAAATTGCCATCACATATGTCTAAGTAGCGAACAAGTTTCCGAACTTCTGTAAGGTAATTATATGCCTCAGTTGATGATTTTAATTCTGGTTCTGAAACAATTTCAAGTAAGGGAACACCGGCCCTGTTTAGATCAACTAATGTGTCGTATGGATCTTGATCATGAATGCTTTTACCCGCATCTTCTTCCATGTGAACACGTGTAATGTTGATATATTTATCTTCACCATCAGCGTTTTTGATGAGTAGCTTTCCTCCTGTACATATTGGTGTTCTATCTTGCGTAATTTGGTAACC
>Ga0115568_10001084_pt1 | contig 19807 bp, 20 predicted proteins | sample COGITO_mtgs_1204_FD_87296 | JGI IMG/M metagenome (GOLD analysis project Ga0115568, IMG submission 87296) | Pelagic marine microbial communities from North Sea - COGITO_mtgs_120426 | ecosystem: Environmental > Aquatic > Marine > Epipelagic | place: Germany:Helgoland, sampling site Kabeltonne...
CCCTACAAATAACGATTTGTCCATTAATAAACTTAAAATACAGGATTTAAACAATTTAGACGTATCGTTTACAGTAAGAGAACTATCAAATAATAACTTTTATGAACCTATTTCACCAGATACTAGTAATTGTTTTACAGGTACATTTAGCAAGGATAAAAAAAATTTCATTCTTGAACTATCTAACCACACATTTGTAACCTCATTCTCTTATGAACGCAATGAAAAAATTTTTAATATCGACGATAGTAATAACACTATTATTTATTCCATTGACGAAAATAAATTAGCAAATGATGTTTCTGTAAATGATATATGTTTAAACAATTATGTTTTTAAAATAAAATTACCTGAAGGTAATTGGAGTATATCTGAAATTAATGCTTTACTTGCAGAAACCAGCGGTAATTATTATAGTCAAGAAAAAAATGTATCCATGAATGTAGAAGCATATAAAACATCCGGTTCTTTAACTGATATTAGCAATGTGCAATCGACAAATATTAGTACAGACGGATTAAAACCAAGAAATACACATTTTAATAAATATGTTCCTTTTACTGCCCTTTATATTAATAATAAACCTTCACTAATAACGTCGTTTGATTATCAAATACATGATATATCTGGACATAGACAACCCAATAATATTTATACGTTTTACGATAAAAGTACTTTCTTAGAATATTTCTTTGACCCTAGTTATCTTGTTCCTTATGATTCATCAGGTAACGAAATCAGTGGCGGTATTATACCAGATAATTTTATATCGTATAATTGGAATTATCCTACAAGTTACAATAGTATCAAACGTTTGGGAAGTAACGTAATAAGTCATCAGACGAGAGAAGATGGTGATATTTCTAATAGTCATTATCAAAATATTTTATTTAATTTAAAAATGGATTCCTTCAATCTATACGCCATTTACGACCCTTCGACCAATATTAGCGATGGTTATGATATTAGTTTAGGAAATAATATACCTTACGATAAAGAAACCTTTGTATATGACCATTATAAACGTATCAATGAAACTGGGAATTTTATCAATTATGAAGACTTAATTCCTGACCTTTCAACCAATACGCCGCGATATGAGATATCCAATAATTGTGTTCCTATATTAGATACATCTATCAACGATAATTCTAACTGTAAAGGATTATATTTGAATGATATAAGTATCAACAGACTACTAACAAATATTGAAAAAAAAATTTTCATTAATTATTATAAAGACTTAATTAAAGATAATAGTAATAATTATATCTTAAAATATAATATATCTAATTCTACGTTAATTTTTGATACTAGTGTCGTTTTTCAAACTCCAATAAACATTATTCCATTCTCTAAATTAATATTTAAAGACTACTATGATGGTGAAGATATTGGTACTAATGACCCAGGAAGTTACAATGATATTTCAAATTCTTACACCACAGCAATATATGCAAATTATCTAAATTCCTATAAAATAGAAACAGGAAATATTTACAATCTTTCTGACGACAGAGAAAAACACAACGAAACCGATTTAAGTAACTGCATTCAAACCATTAATAAAATTAAACCATATAAATACTATAAAACTATTATACCTTATATTGAAAATAATACTCTTAATGTTAATAATCTACCAAATGATGCGAAAATAGAAACTGGATATATCGCGCAAGATATATCTGCCATTCCTGAACTTACACACCTTGTAAATGACGACAATGCAATGCTTAGTTTAAATTATAATGGTGTTCAACCATACCTTACTGGTGCGATAAAAGAATTAAATACAAAAATAAAATCAAACGATATTATTATTAACGATTTAAAAAATAGAATAAATATTCTTAAAAATAATATATAAGGTTATAATATATGTCAACATTCACATTTACTTTATTAGGTCAAGGAATTAGGGGCTTATCTGCTGTTAAAACCTCTAATACAACCAACGAATTTAGCTTTTCTACGGAAAGAAAAATTGTAAGTAAATCATTCCCCACAACATCTAAATCAAATGGCAATTTTATAATGACTAATAATTTTGCTCAAACCCCGTTCCGTCTTGCCATGAATGCCGGCGACCCAGATTTAAAAATAAGAGGGGGGCCAAAAAGTACACGCCCGCCCGCTTCAGGAAAATCCGCAAATTTTGTGTACGATTCGTCTGATTACACACGTTTTAAAAAACTACAAGCAAGAAACAGAAATTACAACGATAGCGCATTATAAATTTTATTATACTAATATATATGCCTGGCAATAATCTAACTTCAACTAACACCGCATTGCATGGTAATATGTTTTCAATATATAAAACTTATAGTAATAAGAATTCTGGTGGTGGTTCGTTTGGAAAATACCAGGATTCAAGCAGTTATACTAATTTAAAAAAAATTAATGCTATTAAAGAAAATGTTCAAAATAAAACTAATTACAGCGATGGTGGCAATGTTAATACAGTGAAATCACATCTAGGAAAAATGCGGAGTTTAGGCACAATTACTCCAAAAAAATTTAACAAATAAATATTTATATTTATATTTATTATATGATTGATACAAATATGAATAAATATTTAGTAGAATTTGTTGGTACTTTATTTTTCATTTACATTATATTGGCGGTTGGACAACCACTCGCCATCGGTGCCGCACTCGTAATCGCTATATTAATTGGAGGAAAAATATCTGGTGGTAACTTTAACCCAGCAGTAACAATAGCAATGACCGTTGCCGGAAAATCTGAACAAAAAGACATGTTGCCTTACATACTCGCACAAGTATCAGGCGGTCTTCTTGCGCTCGAATTGTATAAACACACATTTTAATACGATATAATATTTAATACGATATAAAATTTTTATTGTATTAAATATTTATATGGATATTAACTGGAAAATTATTGAAACATATTTTAAAGATAATCCCGATCACCTAATTAATCATCACCTCACATCATACAACGACTTTTTTAATAAAGAAATCTTCAATATCTTTAAACAAAAAAATCCAATCAAAATTATGAAACAACCAATTACGACCAAAACAAAATCTAAGGAACATAAATATAAATGTAATCTTTATTTAGCAGGTAAAGAAGGCAACAAAATATATTATGGGAAACCAATAGTATACGATGAGAATAATTCACATTATATGTATCCTAATGAAGCACGATTAAGAAATATGTCATATGGATTCTCAATACACATTGATGTAGACGTGGAATTCGAAATCATGAATGACGACGAAACTTTTGAAACACAAACTATCAGTTTGGATAACATATTTCTTGGAAGATTCCCAATTATGTTAAATTCTGACCTTTGCGTCTTGAAAACATTATCTCGCGATGTTAAATTTAACATGGGTGAATGCAAAAACGACAACGGTGGATATTTTATTATCGATGGAAAAGAAAAATCCATAATATGTCAGGAAAAATTTGCCGATAATATGCTTTATATTAGGGATAAGTATAGCGATATATATAGTCATACTGCCGAAATTCGTTCTGTTTCAGAAGACTCGTCTAAACCTGTAAGAACCAGTGCCATCAGAATAGTTGCACCTTCAACCACTCTCACAAACAATCAGTTTGTTGTCGTTATTCCAAACGTTAGAAAACCTATTCCGTTATTCATATTAATGAGAGCATTAGGTGTAATATCAGACAAAAAAATAATTGAATTTTGTTTACTTGATATTAATGCCAACTCTGATTTAATAGAGTTGTTTGTACCTTCCATACATGATGCATCCAAGATCTTTTCAAGAGAATTAGCAATCAAATATATTGCCACCTTTACAAAAGGTAAAACCGTTCCTTATGTATTAGAAATATTATCTGATTATTTCTTACCACATATAGGAGTAGACAATTTTATAGATAAAGCTTACTTTGTTGGATACATGACATATAAATTGATAAAAGTATTCACAGGAACAGAAAAACCCACCGATAGAGATAACTTTAAATATAAACGCGTTGAACTTACAGGCAAACTCATATCCGACCTATTTAAAGAATATTATACTTTACAGCAAAAAAATATATATTTAAAAATAGATAAAGAATACTATTATCATGAAGGCATTTATGAAAACAATTTTCAAAATCTTATACTAAATAATTATCAGGAGTATTTTAAAGAAAGAATACTTGAAAATGGATTTAAAAAAGCATTTAAAGGAAATTGGGGTGCTACCGAACATACAAAAAAACTTGGTCTCGTACAGGATCTTAACCGTCTTTCATTTAATTCCTTCATATCTCAACTTAGAAAAGTAAATTTACCATTAGATTCAAGTGCAAAGGTTATAGGACCAAGATTACTACACGGTTCACAATGGGGTATTATAGATCCTGTTGATACACCTGACGGCGGTAATGTAGGGTTACATAAACATTTATCTATATCTACACTTATCACCGACGGATATTCAAAGTATAAACTCATACCAATATTAAGAAAATTAAATATGTCCTTCCTACAAGAATGTGTACCTAATCAAATATATCATCTTACTAAAATCATGATTAACGGTGATTGGTGTGGATTAACTGATACTCCTTTTCAAATAGTTAGCATTTTAAGATTCTATAAAAAAATCGCTATAATTCCAATATACACCAGTATATCATGGGATATTAAAGAAAAAATTGTTTATATTTATACCGACTCGGGAAGACTTGCTAGACCCATTTTCTATATAGAAAATGACAAACCATCTTACGATAATCCTTCCTTTATTGAAAAAATTAAAAATGAAACCATCACTTGGGAAAATATCGTTTCTGGATTAAATACAAAACACCTAGAATATTCTACACAAATTAATAATGTATACACTCTTCAAGACCTATATAAAACTAGTTCAACCAAGACCGAGGATGTAGGCAGTCTTAATAAAAATAAAGCTATTGTTGAATATATAGATAGTGCAGAGTCTGAAACCGCATTTATAACTACAAACGCTTCAAAAATGGAAAAACGACATACTCATATTGAAATACATCCATCGTTAATATTTGGAGTTATGGGGAACCAGGTTATATTTCCTGAAAATAACCAACTTCCTCGGGACCTTTTCTCATGCGGTCAAAGCAAGCAAGCCGTTTCCGTATATCATTCTAATTATCAAAACCGAATTGATAAAATGGGGGTTGTATTAAATTATGGACAAATTCCTTTAATTAAGAGCAAGTATCTTAAACACATAAATAACGAACAACATCCTAATGGTGTTAATGCTATTGTAGCTATTATGTGTTATACTGGATATAATACCGAAGATGCAGTCCTCTTTAATCAAGCATCAATACAGAGAGGGATTTTTAATACTACATATTTCAATTCTTATGAGGCACGCGAGGAAAGCACAAAAGTAGCAGGTTCAAATATTGACGTTAAATTTGCTAATATTGAAAATAAATTAAACGTATTTAATCTTAAACCTGGTTACGATTATAGTCATCTTGATGAATATGGACTTATTAAAGAAAATACAAAACTTGACGACAAAATAGTTCTAATTGGAATGGCATTGTCTGATATTACCGACCCAAATAAAGCAGTTGATTCTTCTATTTCACCTAAAAAAGGGCAACTTGGATATGTTGATAAAACATTCATGACCGAAGGCGAGGAAGGATTCAGAATCGCCAAAGTAAGAATACGTGAAGAAAGAATACCAGCAATAGGTGATAAATTTTGCAGTCGGTGCGGTCAAAAAGGAACCATCGGATTAATTATACCAGAATCTGACATGCCTTTTACAGCAGACGGACGACGCCCCGATATGATCATTAATCCTCATGCATTACCATCTAGAATGACTATTGGACAACTCGTAGAAACAGTCATGGGGAAAGCTCATCTAGAAATAGGAGGATTTGGTTCGTGTACGGCTTTCAACAATGAAGGTAATAAAAGCGAAATGTATGGAGATATATTATCTAATTATGGTTATCATTCTAGCGGGACTGAACTTTTATATAATGGTATGACCGGTGCCCAAATAACAAGCGAAATATTTATGGGACCAACATACTACATGCGACTAAAACATATGGTTAAAGATAAAATTAATTATAGAGCAAATGGTCCCCGTTCAAATCTTACAAGACAAACCGTAGGCGGACGTGCCAACGATGGTGGATTAAGAATAGGAGAAATGGAACGCGACGGAGTTTTGGCACATGGAATGTCTAACTTTCTTAACGAGTCTTTAATGGTTAGAGGTGACGAATATTATGTCACAATATGTAATAAATCCGGATTATTGGCAATTTATAATAAAGAACAAAATATATATTTAAGTCCAGCCGTAGATGGACCCATTAATTTTACACAAAATAAAGAAGGAAATTATAATGTTGATATGACTTCTAAAAATGGCAAGTCTTTTTCAATTGTAAGAGTACCGTATTCCTTCAAATTACTTATGCACGAATTGGCTACAATGAACATTCAAATAAGAATAATTACAGCTGATAATATTGAGCAAATAGCTCATATGTCTTACTCAAACAATATTAATAAACTTTTGCAAACTTCAGAACCTAACATCACCAATACTATTAGAAAACTCGTTAGAACAAACCGCGACAAAGAATTTAAATTCACACTTAAACCTGAAACAACAGAATATACTGTAATTGGTCAACCTGTTGCTCCTACACCTGCTCCTGTCGTCGCTCCTACACCTGCTCCTGTCGTCGCTCCTGTCGTCGCTCCTACACCTGCTCCTGTCGTCGCTCCTACACCTGCTCCTGTCGTCGCTCCTACACCTGCTCCTGTCGTCGCTCCTACACCTGCTATGATTAAACCATTATTGCAAGATTTATTAGTGCAACAAAAAGTTAAATTTGTGGGAGACGAATCAAATAGTGATTGGGTAATTACGGGAATTGATGATGAAGATATTATTATACGTTCTAATGTTACAAATGAGTTTACACTAACAACAGTAGACGAATTAAGAATACCGGCACCTCAAACTGAATATTCACCCCCTTACAGACCTAATACTCCAACGGAAGATTCACCCCCTTACAGACCTAATACTCCAACGGAAGATTCACCTCCTTTCAGACCTAATACTCCAACTGAATATTCACCCCCTTACAGACCTAATACTCCAACTGAAATTTCACCTCCTTACAGACCTAATACCCCAACGGAAGAATTAAAAGAAATTGAGATATTATTGCCAACAGAAGAAACTAAAATTGGTGAGGGAGAAGATAAACCTGGTGATGGAGAAGAACGCAAACAAATAAAATTATAATTGAAATGATTTAATATTAATTAAAGTATATATATATAATGACCTCTACAAGCGAAACAATTCAACAGATTTATAAATCTAGAAACAACCTAATAGATATATTACAAGAAAGGAACTTTAATGTAAGTGATTATAATGAATTTAGTATTAATGAAATTAATATAATGGTAACTAATAATCAATTAGATTTGCTACTTGAAAATACTTCTAATTCACAGAAAATTTTCGTAAAATATTATTTAGGAAAATCTTTGCGACCCAACAATATTAATGATATTGTAGAAGACATATTTAATTTAGAAACTATCCTAAGTAAAAACGATGAATTACTTATTATAGTTAAAGATGATATCAATGATTCCATAAAATCAACACTTGTTAAAATATGGAACGAACATAAAATTTATGTTTCTATTATAAGCATTAAAAGATTACAATTTAATATTCTTAAACATACACTAGTACCTAAACACTCTGTGCTTACCGATGACGAAAAAATCGCAATTAAACAAGAATATAATATTACAAATGATTCTAAATTTCCAGAAATTAGTCGTTTTGACCCAATAGCAACAACAATAGGATTAAAACCAGAACAACTATGTGAAATTACCAGACCAAGCAAAACTGCTATTACTAGTAAATACTACAGATTATGTTATAACAAATAATATTCTGTTTTATATATGTGTGATTCCGATAAATTCGGTATTAGTATAGTGAATTACCCTGATAGTGATTGTGTTCCATCTTCGTTATTTTTTGATTATCAAGCCTACACACAATATACATTCAACTCGTCAGATTGTATGCCAAATAATTTATTCAATGATATTAGTAATGGTGTAAATTATATAAAAATAACCAGTGATGGTGATGGTGAGCCTTGTAGCGGCACAATTGATTTTTATGATTATGCGAATGAACATTTAAAAACTTATAAAAGGTTTCTTTGTGATAAATTACCAAATAAAACTCATGTTGATGTTGATATAAAAGAAATATGTGAAACCGCAGAAGCCAGTAGTGATAATGATAATATTACTTCTAATGAGAGTTGGAGTTGGAATCCACAAGGCACGTCCGATATATCATTTACTTACGAAGAATGGAAAACTATAAAAAAAAATTTAAATAATGATTCTAGAGAAAAACAGCTTAAATATGATAAAAAACTTCAATACAATAGTAAAAAATTCGAAATATATTCATTGCTTATAGTTATCCCAATTTTATTATTCATACTGAAAAAATATTAATCGTATAATATATTATATGGAATATACTAATGATTATAATAAATACAATAATTACATAAAAACATGTGAAAAATATGATAGTTATATTGATGATGACATCAATTTATACAATTTAAAAAATAAACTAGATAATTTATCGCATAAAAACAATGATTACGATTATTATACTGGTTTGTTAGACTTAAATAGAAATATTGATAACGTATTTAGTAAAATTAGCGATAATTTATATAGTAAGAAAAATTACACTATGGAAGATGAAAAACTAAAAAATAGATGCAACGCAAACATAGCTAAAAAACAAATTGAATTATATACAGATTTTAAACGCACAACAGAATTAAATAATACTGTATTTGATACATCACTCAATACATATTCATCATTAGTAACCGAAATAGCAGGCAGAAATGATGTAGAAGCAAGTCTTCATAAAAATAGATTATATATGTATTTAATCTTGATAGCTATCATTGTATTATTAGCTATATTCTTAATAATTTATCTTTAGATAAAGTATATGGAAGAATATGATAAAAAATTATATAAACACCTTATTTCAACTGACGATTTAGACGAGGATTATAATAAACTTCATACAAGTTATTTACGTAACAAGGACAGTTCAAAAACACGTTCTACAAATTATATATGGATGATGATCTACTTACTAATTATTATTGTTTTATTACTATTAGCATTTATTACTAAATAAACATTTATAAAATAATTTATTATGTTATTATATAAATGAGTACTATTGATATTGATAATTGGAGTGACGAAGTAGAAAAAAACACAAGAAGAATGGCTGAAATTAATAGGTATTATGAATTAAAATATAACGCATATAAGAATATTGGCATTGAAGTTATACTAGCATTAATTGTTATTATAATTGTTAATATTTTAGGAAATTTTATACCAGAAAATTTTGAAAAATACACTGTTTATGTAACCGTTATATTAGCGGTAGGAATAATATGTAGAACTGCTTTAAAACTTTATGATGTCTTTATACGTTCAAATAGAAACTTTCAAGAATATGATTTTGGTGACCCAGATGACGAATATAGATTAGAAGTGTCCGAAGAGAACCCTACCCCAACATACGCATCCACATTTAATACAAGTGATATATCTTTTCCTGTAGCTGAAATAACCAGTTTTAATTAATAAAAGAATTATATTTTTAATATATATAGTATGATGGTTTTAATAAAAAATAAGAAATTATTTATATTTATTTTATTTACATTAATTATTTTTGTAACGTCATTTAAGAAACTAGTAGAGAGTTCGACAACAGTTCGGGATCCTTTATATGAAGATGACTATATAAATATATCTGTGAATAATTCCAGTAATGAAACACCCCAATGTCTTTCAGTTAATTGTAACCATCTTGTGAACAAAAATTTAAATGCAAATAATAATGGTAAGACATATGATGAAGATGGTGACCTTGCTGCTTATTGTTGTAAATCTTGTAGAGACAGTGGTGGTGCTGAACATGATGATGGGTGCAGCAAATACGGTGGAAGTTGCAACACAAATATTAGTGGTTTCCGGGGAAATAAAAATATAGAAGGCATGATGAATTGTGATGGGATAATTGACAATGGAAGAAATATATGTTATACACTTGAAGATAATGAAGAAATGATGGAAGAACCTAGTTTAGATAATCCCGAATCTTGTGGTCCTTATTCATTTTATCAATGTTTTAAAGATCCTAATTGTGCAAACCATATGAATAATATTAATATGTCTTCATATGAAGAACTTGAACCTCAAAATAACCCAGAATGGCAATCAAATATAACTAATATGCTTAGTTTTAAACATTTTAATAATTTAAATAATGAGACAGATAATGATGGAATACCAGGTAAAACACTAGGTGGAAATTATTGTATTGATTTATGCACTAAAGCTAAGGATAATGAAGATGGAACCGGTGGCAGTGCAAATGCTGACTTAGATGCTCGTATGAACAATGAAGACAATGATATACGTAATGCGGCTCTTTGTGAAAAATCTAATGCAATATGGAGAGCAAAAATGTTATGCAATAGTTGTTTAACGCGAACAAAAGATGCTAATGGTTGTACTGGATTGACTAATGATCCTAATTATCGTAAATTGTCATGCCATGCCAACGCTAAATATAAAAACACAAAGGAAATTCAAGATAAACAAAGTATTATAGAAACAGATCGAAATGGTGAGGTCAATTACAATCGTTTTAAAGGAAGCGACTCCGGGGATGGGGTATTTAAAGATTCAGAACTTGTTGATGATGATATTGGCACTCCGCCAAATATATTAGACGGGAAAGGTTGGACAGATGAAAGAGACAAGACTGATATAGAATTTGGATGTAGATTAAATTGTGCATATGACATGCTTGATAACTGTTTCAGCGAAGGTCCAAACAATGATGAGATAAGTACTATTAAAAATCAATGTAGAAAAGCATGTGACAAGCGACTTCCGGCTTGGGCATATTACCCAAACGACATAGGTAATTTGGAACAAGAAAATGTCGACCTTGAAGACGAGGATGGTTGGTTAGATGTCACTGATAATACACCACAGAAATGGTCTGACTGGAGTAAGATATTTTCACCTGGATTTTCACCTCCGCAACCTGATGATGTCTAATATCTCTTACACCTTTAAAACAAATAAACATAAATTATTTATATTTATATTTATTATATGACTAATTGCGATGAAAAATGTTTATTTAAAAAAAATATTGATGATATAGAAAAGCTTAAGTCAAATAATCCCTATTATGAATCGCTTTTTGATAACTTTTTAACTGATAATTCTATAAATAATGATGTTAATCAAAGAAAATCTTTTTATTATGATAGTGTAAATAATAAATTGAATAATTTTATCTATATTATAAAAATAGTTTATTTTATATTACTTGCTGCTTTCGTAATAAAAACTATGATCATTAATAAAAAATACAATGATGATAAATTGTGGGCAATGGTATTTATAATAACAGTATATCCTTTTACCACAACTTATATGGAAACGCTTTATAATTATATAATAGGTAATATCTCTAATGCCATTCCACAAAATGTATACGATACCTTATAAATCTTCATGGGTCATCTTCATGGGTCATCTTCATTATCAAACTCGTCCTCATCATCTAATGAGATACCCAACCATCCAACTCCCTTCTGGAATTTACCAAATTTACTATTCATAAAGTCAAACAATCCTTTACCATTGGGAGGTGCACCGCCATAATTCAATTTCCACCATTGATTGAAATTATCTTTCAATTCTGTTTGTGTCTCAATTTTACCATTCTCCGCAATCTTAATATTATCTCTAATATATTCTGCAAAATGATCTTGTGTTTCCCTATAAAGTTGCGACTTAGCACAAACAATATCACAATCAATTACCTCACCCTTAGTTTGTAATGCCTTATTAACAAGCATGGCCATAAATACACATTTCCACTCTTCAAATTTCGTTTCTATATGTTTATCCACCTTAAATTGATATGGCTTTTCAGTATCATTATCTACCGGATTTTCTGTAAATAATGAGATAAAATCGCATACACGGATTCTCCTCCATGTACCATCATCATTACTTTTAATATCAAACAATTGATTCACGCACGCCACCAATTTAAACTGAGGCACAAATGTAACCGTGTCTTTAAACAACGCTCTTCCTTGAATTGGATCTCCACCTGTGATTTCTTTCATAATACCCTCATTGATTGAATCACCCAACGATGGTTCCTGCATAACCGCATAGCGTACACCCATTAATTGAACGATTTCCGATGAGGTGCTACCAATGCTATTGCGCTTTTGTGTGATTAGTGTGATTGGAACGGTTGCTTTATAATCTCCCAAAATAAGCGACATAAATTCTACTAACTTACTTTTACCATTTCTTCCACGACCTGTATAAATATTAAATGTTTGATTGCTGTTCATACCTAGCAATGTTGATGCCAGATGCTGCCACATATATTCACGCAACTCATTGTTAGGAAACAATTGATACATAAATGTATTGATTTCCTCCATTTTAACCTTATCTCTTTCTTCATCCAAACGAATATAATCCATATTCGTACATTTAGATGTATAATCCTCAGGTATTCCATTCCTAAAATTACCTTCGTCAAAATCCATCACACCATTATTGAAACACAGTATATAATTTTTACTATCAAGCAAATTTAGAAAGTCTTTCACATAAAACAAATCTCTTGCCTCTCTCATCGTGCTATTCTTTTTATCTGTTTTTTTAAACGATAGTGCTACCTCAACTATCTTTGCGTTTTTCTTTTTAAGAATATCATATTCAGGTGACTCTTGGTCCATATGACACAATTTAGCACTATTTTCTCGACTTCTTAACATGAAAAGCTCAAATATATCTGTTGATATATAATTTCTCAATGTTACAGCAGAATCAATCTCAAACCATCTCTGGTCCTTATATTCATACCAAATGTTGTTTTTAATGCTTACACAAATAAATCTATCTTTATACCATTGATATAAAACATTCGCCTTATCGTAGTCGGATTTTGTTTCTACCGTTTCATCTATATAATATTTTATGTGTTGTCTTTTTTTTTCTTCGTATTCACTGGTAGCGTCTTGTTTAGCCCAAAAATATATTGATTTATCGGTTAATGCATCGTCATTTACAACACTAAATGTTGTCCACATTCTCCATAAATCTACGGCACCCGTCCAATTAAAATCACTGGATTGAGAACTGAATTTTAACCAAGTTATATACAATTTAAAATCTGTATTACGAAGAGCCCATCCTACACGAATCCATTTATCATAACTGCCAGGACCCCAATACTTTTTAGGCAATATCATTGTGTAATCATGGATTTCCTTTAATTTATAATCTTTTGGATTATTTACACAATCTAAATGTAGCTTTTCTAATGCTTGATCCAACTTTTCTTCTGATGATATCTCAGCGTAATTAATCAACACATTTTGATTATTAACCTTCAATACCTTAGGTTTTTTTACTTTTTTCTCTTGGTTTTCATATTCTTTTCGTACCTCTTCTTTCATTTCACACAATTCATAATTATGTTGAACGGATAGCTCATTCAATTTATTATCATAATCAAATTTAGCAATGTCTAACATTTTAATACTCCACTCGTCTATATTACTATCATATTGACACTCATAATGATATGTTAATTGATATGCTTCATGATTCGGCTTCCGAGAACCATACAACTGCCAATTCGTCGTTGAATGACTCACGCCTTCATCTATAACCGAGGACCAATCATTTATTAATACCTCATCCAAGTCTTCGCATACATTTGCTATCTGTTTTAATACCTTATTTCTCAAAATCACTTTTAATGATTTTTTTATAGAAACTCCAATCAAAATATGAATACCATCTTTTGTAACATCCAATGTATCATTTACCGATGGTTTTTCAAAAACATAAATATTTAATGTCTCCGGCAGTTTTACTATCTCATTTAATTGAGAAATATATAAATCTACTATATTATCTATGTCCGTCTCTGTATGTTGACGCTCGTCTATTTCTTGATTATAGCGAAAATCTAAATCTATTGCAACCACACCGTCCGCGTTCTGTTTTTCAGTTAAATATTCACATTTACTTTTAATTGCCTTATTATAAAGTTGATAAAATATAGGTTTGTCTTTTTCCAATATCTCATAAGAACCACCTGTAATATTATCTGTTTTACTACCAATCCTTGTATGTGTAATTTTACTTTTATCTTTTACACGATGTTTACGTAGGAAATCAGACAAGTCTGTATAACTGGTTGCCATTTGCTTATAATATAAGAAGTAAATAATTTTCATATCAATTTTATTTATCTATAATACAATATAAATATAATTCTATATATAACCTTATGGATAATGTAGCAATTGTATCTAAAGAAACATTCAAAAGAATTGTAAAAGATGTGAAAGACCTAACAAAAGAACCCTTAACAGAACAAAACATATTTTACCAACATGATGAAAATAATATTCTAAAAGGATATGCTATGATAATTGGTCCAAAAGATACATGCTATCATAATGGGTTCTTTTTTTTTGAATTTAATTTTCCTTACAATTATCCATGGGCACCACCAAAGGTATTATATAATACCAATGATGGTACAACTAGGTTCAACCCTAATCTATATAGAGATGGTAAGGTATGTTTATCCGTACTAAATACGTGGAAAGGAGAACCATGGTCAGCTTGTCAAACAATTAAATCTATTTTATTAATACTACAAACAGTGTTAAACAATGAACCATTATTAAATGAACCAGGTGTTTCTAAAGAACACCTCGATTTTAATTCTTATAATGAATTTATAAAATTTAAAACATACGAATATGCACTTTTTTATCAATATCTAAAAGATAATAACCAATTTGAAATATTTAGAAATGATATGAAAAATTATGTTGTAAACAACAAATCTAACATTATAGAAGAACTTAAACTACTTAATACCGACATAAAAAAAAAATATGATACTTATAATCCAGTTATTAAAGTAAGAATATATTGTCTTGACACCGTTATTAATTATGAAACATTAATTCAAAAAGAAAAATATTTAATTTAAAATTGAATAAAATTAAATATTTATTACTATAAGTATACATAATGAACTTTTGTAGTAATTGCGACAATATGCTTTTTATTAAACTATCAACCGAGGAATCAAACACTCTTGTCAACTATTGCAGAAATTGTGGGAATGAAGAACCCACAACCGCGGAGAACCTTTGTGTATTTAAAAATAATGTACAAAAAAATGACACTAAATATCAAAATTTCATTAACGAATTTACGAAACTTGATCCTACACTACCACGTATAACCACTATCAAATGTCCTAATAATGAATGCCCTTCTAATACAGATGATGATAAACATGAAATTATTTCTGTAAGATATGACGATAATAAACTTAAATATGTATATTTATGTTGTGCATGTGATCATATTTGGAAAATTAATTAATATAATATCTCCAAATCACTTAATTTCCAATATTCCATACCACCATTAGGTATAGGTCTTTTTATTATAAACGGTAGTTTTTTTTGCTTTATTTCTATTTGTGCTATTAAATATCCATCTAATACTTCTTTGTCTATTTTAACAAATGGAGATGAACCCTCATTTATTTGTTTCGCTCTTACACCTAGTATTCTTGTATATTCATACTTTGTCAATATAGGCAATGTTTTATGTAATTCATCTACAACAATACCATCACTATCCCTTGTAATACTACTCAATGAACGCACCTCGTCGTAATTAATACTAATTTCCTCTGGATGATATTGTTCCACATAATTTACTTTTAAATCATCATCGAATTTATTTAAATAATCTATTTCATCTTCCTCATTATTATCCTCATCATAATCATCGTCATCATCATCGTAACCCATCATATCCATATTAACACCAGCAGGCTTTATATTATCATTTTCATCCATATCTTCATAAGCTTCTGCATCTTCATCCCCATCTTCATCTTCATCCGCATCCGCATCAGCATCCACATCCGCGTCAGCATCCACATCCGCGTCAGCATCCACATCCGCGTCAGCATCCACATCCGCGTCCACATCCGCATCCACATCTAGTTCATCATCATCATCATCATCTATAACCTGTTCATTCTCTTCATCATCAATTTCATTTATATCTTTTGATTCTTCCATTTAATAATTATATATATAATTATTTTTAATTCAATTTATTTAGCATTTCCATCTATTGCCACAATCTATACATTGAACATAAGTTGTCATTGGTTCATCTGCTGAACGGGTTTGCAACTGATAATAACTACATTTATTTGATCTACATTTACGACATGTAAAATTATCAGTTGTGGCAGTTATTGTACCATTGAATTTACTATCATCCCTTTTTCTCTTTTTCTCCAAAAGTTCCGTCCATAATTCCGGACACATCTCTAAATGTGTCATAAATCCTATCTCGTGCGCTTTAATATCTTTACTTTTAACTCTACTCAATAAATCATTATTGTTATTTAAATTTAAATAAACCTTTCTCAACGTAGAAATATAAATCTCTACAAAATATATATTATCCCATTTCTTTACTACCTTAAGTGTATTTGCTTGTTTCAATGATGCGTTAAATATTCCCTTTTCTAAATTTGTGGTTATTTTATTATTATTAATTATTTTATTTAATTTATTCATTATATTACCTCTAAATAATTCGGGGTTATCTATTTTAGACATATTAACTAGTTATAATAACATATATTTATATCTTATCAATTTATTAATCCTCATCCGAATATTCATATTCCTCTTCATCTAATTCAGAATCATAAAAATTACATAATTCATCCTCATCATCTTCTACCACAAAACCATCTTTAAGATAACCATTACTTGTTTTATATTCCTTAGAAATATTTGCTAACTCGTCTATTTCCATCTCATCTTCCTTTGCCGTATCCGCCAAATCTTCAAACCCTCCGTACAATTTGTCATATATTACCAACCATTCCTCTTTACTTAAATCAATCAAATTGTTGTCTTTATCTTTACTCACTAAGGCCAAATTTCCAAAATATAAATCGTTATCAACAGGTGGCGGCATTTCATATTTATTTTCCATTTTAGGTTTGCCATCTATCTTACCATACAATTCTATATGATATTTATTTTTTTTTATTTCTACATTCCACGTATTTCTTAACTCAAACCCTTCCTCTTTTCTATAATTGCATTTTTTATATAAATCATTTATGGTCAATTTCTTTACATCCATATCTGTAATTTCACCTGTTTTATCTACTATCACTATTTTTACCATTGATAACAAACTATAATAAGAGTTTAAATAGTTTACAATTATTTATTTAATTGATATGAAATTATACTTTAAAAATATTGAACTCAAAAATATAATCAAAAATGAATTACTTAAAACAAGCATAACTAATAAGTCTATGTTTTATGCTAACGAAGGCATTTTTACCATCGAAAAAAACAATATATACCGTATTGACTATATTAATGATGAAATTATTAATTATAAAAATTTCTTAAATGATATGGATGCTATATTCGATAATACCCTTATAAATAAAGAAAGAGTATTTCAATTACCTAATAAACATCATCCATACATCTATAAAGAATATGTAATTAAAACTGCTGATAATGCTGAAATTGCATTAGTAATAGAAGTAACAAACGATATAATTACCGATCATTACTTCTTATTAAATAACAATGATATACACAATCAGTTTATTAAAGATGATATAATTAAGTTATTATCATACATTAAGTAATATTTAATTATATTATTATGAGCATTATAAAAACTGCTATTTTATCTTTTACTTTTATTTTCTTATTTCATAATTTATACCTATTTTTTAAAGATAATTTGACTGTTCCAAAAGTTAAAGATTTAGTCGCCACCACGGACGAAAAATATAATGATATTCTTAGCGTCATTAACAATGATGAAGATAAATCTGCTTCAAAATTAACCGATAATATAAATACAGATGAAATGAAAAATGAATTGAAAGATTATATCAAAAATATATCTGTAAATAATCAAATGCCTAATGATACAACTAATATCATTTAGGTATAGACACTTCTTTTAATATCTCTATCTTATGTTTTTCATCTATTTCTTCATAAACTTTATGCGATAAAATCATATATTCTTCAATTAATTTATCATCATGTTCCCAACCTGGATGAATATCTTCCCACTCTTTTATTAGCTTTATATACTTGTGTTGTAGCTGTTTATCACTTTTATCAATAAGAAATTTTACCTTATTGTCGTCTTTTTCCCACTCTTCAGCATTTTTTATACACAATTTACGCCTTTTTTGATCTAAACAATGTATAGGCCTTTTATATACACCTAATTCATTTATTTTATTACAAACCGCACTTGTTATGCTCTTTGTAATATTTGTATTCGTCAGTTCTTGTAAATTACTTAACTCAAACTCTATAGAATTTATAAATTCTGTCCAATTAATTGCATCCTTACATTCTTCATTCAAAAACACATTTAAATTAAATGTATTATTTGTAGTATTTCCTATTTTCGGTATCAATTCTGATATCTGCTTATTCTGCTCTACTATTATATTCTGTAATTCCTTATTCTTATCTAACATATCTATTAACATTTCGTCCTTTTCTCTTGAACATACATCAGTTGATTTTGTATCTATATTTTTGCATTTCGCTAAATGTTTCGATAACCCTGACCTATATTTGTAACATCTTTGACAATAATCACACGTAAATGTATTTTTGGGGTTTTTTGGGGTTTTTTGGGGTTTTTTGTTATCCATTTCTTGGCGTCGGTGTTTTTGCGTCTCACAATGTCTTTTATAGTCCTTCAAATTAACACTTTTAAAGTCACATATTTCACATGTGTAAAATCTTGGGGTTTTTGTGTTATCCAAATTATCCATTTGTTATCCATTGAGAAAATATTCTTATATCATTAATTTTTAATGAAAAAAATATATGGTAACAAAAAATAAATATAGGTTTTTTCGTTGAGAGCATTATGCTCTCAACCCATTTTTCTCAATTTTTTCTAATTCTTGTCAGTAGTTTTCTATTTTGGACAAATATATTTGTCCATTTTGTATATTTTACTTTTAAAAATTAGAAAACTACAGAATATATATCTGTTACTGACTAACCTAAAATACCATATTATTTTATATTATATACATTGTATATCTAAGTGTATATAGCAAATTTCATGCTCCCTACATAAAAATCCTGGAAAAGAAAAACCTTAATTTCATAGAATAATATATTAAACATAGAATAATATATTAAACATATAAATATATATAATAGAATGATAAACCAAAGCATATTGAGAGCATTACCCGAAATAGAACTTCCTTATGAATATATTACACATAAGGAGGCTCATAGTGAATTTTACACAGCGATACCTTTTGGTAAAAAGTATCTAGTCTGGTTTACATATATAGGAAACAATAATGTTTGCATAACCATGGAAATAAACATTAAAAATCTGAGAATATACAATTTGACCACGGAACCGGAAGTCTGTAGTTTTCATTCGGAGTTATCATATGGAACGATATTCTATGGAACTATCCAAAAAAGTAAATAC
>Ga0115568_10001093_pt1 | contig 19734 bp, 22 predicted proteins | sample COGITO_mtgs_1204_FD_87296 | JGI IMG/M metagenome (GOLD analysis project Ga0115568, IMG submission 87296) | Pelagic marine microbial communities from North Sea - COGITO_mtgs_120426 | ecosystem: Environmental > Aquatic > Marine > Epipelagic | place: Germany:Helgoland, sampling site Kabeltonne...
AAGTCCTAACTCTCCTAACCTTTTTTTATTTTCTAAAAAATTGAATTTTTAAAATCTTTAAATTATATAATTACAACAACAATAAAAATATATTTACCAAAAAAAATTGAAAGCAAAAAAACCCCCAAGAACCCTATGTTAAACAGCAACAATATATATTATATTATGGCGTCCTTTGCTTATCTTAAATGTTTTAATGACCTTCTTCTTAAAAAGATGGAGCGACTGGAAAAAGAAAATAAAGAACTAAAAAAACAAAAAGAAAAGACATCTCACATTGAACGCTCATATAATAGTTTGAAAGATTGTGTTTATAATTGTGATAATGAAATAGTTATGTGTGTAAAATGTGATGACTGGGACCATTATGGCGATATGGACGAATACTGGGACGAAATGTATTGCGAAAATTGTAGTCAAGATTTTATTAAATGTTGCTGGTGTGGTAATGATTTTAATTTGAATGATAAGGTTGATAAAACATTATTTATATATGACATAGACGGCAATTGTTATTGTAATGATGATGAAGGATGTATGGAAGAATATGAAAAAGCAATGTTTAGATGTTGGAAAAAAAAATATGATGATGTTATGGACGAACTTATTAAAGAAAGTAATATTGAACGCCATTATAAATTATTGCATAAAGAAATATACAGAGATGTTATTAATTCGCTTCCCAGAAAATGTTGGTGTGGAAAACACATAATTCACCTTTATGATTGCGATACTTGCTTTTATGATGGGGAAAAAAGTGATACAGACAGCGACGCATTTTAATTATTTCCCAGTAATCTTTTTAGCGGCATTGTGTGCCTTTGTAAATGATGCCCCACCTTTCATCATCTTTTTCATTGCTGACATATGTTTAGCAGAATGTTTTTTTGAATGTTCTTTTAATTTATCTTTTTGATTTTGGGACATACCCATTTTTTTTCCTTTCTTAATTACAACTTTCTTTTTGGGTTTTACCATTCCTTTTTTCTCTGTGTGATACGGCATTATAATATAAGTTATTATTTTAATTATATTATATTATATTTTATATAATGTCTAAAAATGTTAGAAAAATACAAAAAAGAAAAACAGCAAATGACGCAATATATACACCAAAAAAATTAGCAATAGATATGATTAATATGTGTGATATAAAACCAACCGATAATGTGTTAGACCCAAGTTTAGGAGATGGCGTATTTTACAATAATTTCCCAGAGTGTAATAAAGATTGGTGTGAAATAGAAAAAGATAGAGATTTTTTTGAATATACAAAAGGGAAGAAATACGACTGGGTTATTGGAAATCCACCTTATAGTCTTTGGAGTGAATGGTTAAAACAAACCGCACAAATAACTGATAAAATTTGTTATATATTTGGTGTATATAATCTAACACCGCCAAGAGTTGATGAAATGAAAAAAATGGGATTTGGTATTACATCAATGACGATTTGTAAAGTTGATTGGTGGTTTTCTCCTTCTTATATCGTTGTGTTTGAAAAAAATAAACCATCTTTTGTTAATGTAATACGAGATAGATATTTATGTGATATATGTAATCAGCGTTGTAAGCGAGGCACAACTTACAAAGGAATAAAATATGGTATGAACGAGTGTTCTAACCAATCACTTTAACAAATCTTTATCTATTTTTTTTGCTTTGCCCCCCATCACCGCAGAATATAAACGAGCAATTCCCCATTGGGTTGGCGATTTCACATTTGGTCGCACACTTTGCGGATTGCTAAAATATGCCCCCTTTCCTTTTTGAACTATCTTTCTCGCATTAGATACAGATATACCACTTAACTTTGCGATTTCATTTATTGAATGACTTTCATTTTTTGCGAATTTATATTTGCGATTAAATTTTTGTTTGTAAGTTAAACTACTCATAATATAATATGCGAACATTATATTATGTTTCCGTTATTAAAATTATTAAATAAAGATTTAGTTAATGAAATTTATTTTTACAACAACTATTCCAAACTTGATATGGAATGGTTTAAATATTTACATAAAGAGAGAAATGAGAAAGTTATGATGGAATTATATTATCATCTACAATACCCTAAATTAAAAACTTGGTGGATAGACCATATGATTAAAAATATTGTTAAAAAGTTATGAATGGGAAATTTATGTGCTGACTGCTGTGGAAACGCGACCAGACGATGCCTCTATACTAATGGCGGAATATTTGCGGACATATACATTTACTTCGTATTTAGCACCAACAACGCAGTTAGGCACTTTGACGCTTAATTTAACTGAATTCAAATTTTTCATTGATAAAAATCCTCGTATGGCGTCAAGGTTGTCATCATCACCGAATTTAATAAGATACATATTGTAGGGAGAGCATCCGTTTTGGTCTTGTAGGTCGGCATCTTCACCAACCATTCCATTATGGTCGTCAAACCAGCAACATCCTTTCATTTCACTATTACCTAAATATAGTGCTTCAAGGTGATTATCTGCTCGGTAGAGTTCGCGACCAGCACTTGTTAGAATAATTTGCGAAATCGTTTGATGGTCCGCCCCTTGGCGACTGACACCAACACCATTAGCAACTGCTGTTCCTTGTGATGCTCTTAAATCTAATGCGACACCATCATCAGCAACAGTAAGATTTATATTACAATTGTGAGGAATACAATGTTTATTTGTTGGAGGCATTGGAGCACCTAAACCAACCATAATTTGTTTCGCTTCTGCTTCATTAACATTTGTTAATGCTGTTAGAGTTGTAATAGCATCGTGCTTGAAAGCGGAAATAGCAGTTCCATATCCTTCTGTGAATTGAGCGTTTGCTCCACATACATTAGTCGCAATAGCGTCGCCATCCGCACCATCAGTATTACAAGATGGGATATTAACTGCTGCCCCTAATTTTTCTAATTGTGCGGAAGTATTTACCTTTTTACAAGTTATGAGAATTGAATGTGCTAAATCAGTATTAAAAAGTTGAGTTTCAAAATCATTTTCTGTCGCTGCGGCGGTGAAAGTTGAGCGAGTTTTGTTCCAGTTGCCGAGCACTAATGCGAGAGGTTGAGATAATGAATAATTCGCTGCTTCAATCGCTGCTAATTCTTTATCTTGGATTACATCAAAACAGCAAATTAATTCACTTTTTGAAATTATTGGTTCAGTTGTGAAACCTTTGGCATCGGTAGTGGGGGCAGAGGCGGATAGTGCTTTACTGCGGGGATTGTATTTTACATCCAGCGAAAGTCGCTCAACAAATCTGGTATTAAGAAGATTTTTAAAGGGAGTGTGTTTATCACTACCAAAATCGGCAAACATTGAAAAGGGGAGAATAGTATAGACATCTATGCTGTGGTCTGTGTCTGGGGCAGTTTTAATAGAGGCAGATGGTCGGCGAGGAGTGTATGCGTCTGCTGCGGTGTTGTCTAACATATTAACATCACCAACAAACAAATCATCTTTACCAAGAATTTTCCATTTTTTGGATTTTTCACTACCAAGATTATAAACTAAATATTTAAGGCAATCGCCGTAAATTACTTGAAGTTCTCTTGACGAATTTTTAATAGACACTTGGTCTATAAGTTCGGCAAAAAGTGCTTTGGCAACAATTGGTGTTTGTGCGTCTGTTTTAATATTATATTGAATGGTAGTTTTTAAAACCATTTGGCGAAGAATTCCAAATGCTGGGATTTCACATTGGACATTAGAACCAAATGCTGGGTTGTTGAGAGGTGTGCGAATATTTCTTTCGGTGAACTTGTTAATTCCGCTCTGTTTCATATCGTAAATATACGAGGACTGGTCGCTTCCACCAGAACTTTTTGATGAAGCATATAATGAAGAAGATTGATTTGAGAGGAGTGCGATTTCTGCCATTTTATATATTAACTCAATATAATAAATAAATCTAAACGAATATTTTTTTTTTTTTAGGGTTAGGAGAGTTAGGGGTTAGGCACTTTTTTCAAAAAAAATATTTTTTTAAAAATAATATATCAAGATTTTTCAAAAAACCTTAAAGTCCTAACCCTCCTAACCCTCTATCCAAAGTTTGATAAAGAATGGGAACTCATCCTTTTTTGGCGATGTCTTTTTAAATGAAATCTATATTTTAATTTATAATCTTCTAAATGTTTTGATATTGAACTTCCTTCAACTCTGTGAATTTTAACATTTGCTTTTTGTAAATTACTAAATACTCTATCCATCTCATCATTTTTTGGAATAACTGGTTCATATATATGAAAGGGTATTGAATGAAAATGAGATGCTAATGATAAAGCAACTCTCCCACCTAATGAATAACCACCAACAGACACATTACCATTTGTTTTTTTTGCTTTTTCTATAACATCCTCCAATGCCCTTAAAGCATTCATATATCTCGGTGTTTTATAAAAATCCTTTGAACCAGCAACATTTTCCATATTTGCCTCGTAATCAGTATCAATTAAATCTTTATCTCCCTTTTTAAATTTACTACCACTTATTGCTAATAAATAATTATTTCCATCTTTTACAACTCTAAATTTTTCATCACTGGGGGAATTGTCTAAATCAAATAAAGTTGCTAATAATTTATTTTCTTTTTTTGTTCTCGGTAATTTATTATATGGTGTAAATTTTACTAACCCAACAGCATATGAATTATGTAAAAATTTATCTTGTGCGTCTTCTCCTCCTCCTAAATCTTGTCGTCCTCTGCTGTGAATTGCTGCTAATTCTAACAATCCTAAAAATAATCCAGTATTATTTAATGCTTCCCAAACAACATTATCGGCAGTTGATATTTGAATTGCGAATAAATGTAATACCCTACTGGTATGAAGCGAATTCATTAAACCAACTAAATCTATATTTTGTCCTTGTAGTTTTCTAACATCTTTATAATATCCTCCTCCAAAAGTTTCCCTATATTCCTTTCTAATAAATTCAACAAATTTATTTATTGCTATAACTTCATCATCAAAAACACCACTCTTTTTATCTATATTTCTAACAAAAGCATTAATTAATTCTTGTGGGACATTTTCTAAAATATCAATTCCAAAATTTGCTATATCTTTATCTATCCCAAGTGTTTTTTTTAATACAAACTTCATCACTCTCGTCAAAACCATATCCTTAAATACGCCGTGATATTCACTGATATTTAAATTTCTTTTATGGTAAGCAAAATAAAAACCAACCGCCAAAATAATATAAGGCATCACAACAGCACTCCTAATAAATCTATATTCTTCTTTATGGATAAATCCTAAATCTTTCATTCTATTTGTTCCTTTCATTGTTATTTGGTTTGCTTCGGCAATTAAATAATGTTTTGCTTTTTCTACTAAACTATCGCCCTTTGTGCTTTTTGTTATATAACTATCTATACTCCTATATAGTTTTATATCTCTTAATTTTTGGTCTGCCCTTGTCCTACCTACTTCTTCAAAAGGGTTCGTTCCATCCATCGCATCTATGCGTTTTTTTATTAAACTAATCGCTGCCCCAGTTATTGCCGTTTGTGGAGAACCCATAAATGTATTTGTAAATGCTATTCTATCCATTGCCGTTCTCGCATTATCACCCATCACACTCGGTATAATATTTCCCATTCCCCAACCAACACCTTTTAATCTTCTTCTATTTCCATCTTTATTTAAAATATATTCACTTATAACATCACTAATCGCATCTATTACTTTTGTAATTATTTCACCTTTCATATTTGTATTGCCCTCATATGTTGGTCTATCTTCTGCTCCACCTAAACCACTTTCGCTTTGTTGCTCTGGTTGTGCTTCTGCGGTTTGTCCTAAATCCATTCCAGTTGTTTCCGCTTCTGTTTCATTATGGTCTTCGCTGTGTGTATTATCTGGGTGTGTATCTATATGTGGATTTAAAAGTTCTGGCGGTGTTGTCGGTCCATATGTTGTATCTTCTGTTATTGTTGGCGTTGGTTTATTATAAACTGGGTCGCCGCTTCCTCTATTAGTCGGCACATATGGTTCTTCTTCCTCATATGTTGGTGTTAAATTTGGCATATATCCTTCTGGGAATTGGTCTTCACTTGTGGTCTCTTCCTTATTTATTGTTGGTAAAGTTTCATTGGTTATTGGTCTTCCAATATTTCTACCAAATTTTTTCTTTTTTGGTTCTGTGTATTCATAATTTAGTTGTGGTTCGCTTTCTTCTCTACTACTTCCAAAAAGGTCATTAAACAAATCCATCTATATTATATAGTTATAATTAAAAATAACTATTGAATTTATAATTAAAGTATAATGTTATCATCTGTAAAGTTGTTTTACCAAAAACATTATTAGCGGCAGTCCCATCTACTAAACCATTTTCATCTACTAAATTTGTTGTTCCAGTATCCATTGGAACTAATCCACCCTCATCATCATATTTTAATGCTTCTACAACTATTTCATTATGAATTGTTTTACCAATATCAAACTCAATCCCAGTTAAACCAAACTGAATTGTTTTTAATGTATCGCCCATTGCTAATGGAATACCAGTTGAATAAGGATTTGTATTTTCTACTGGTGGGGATGTTGTTAAACTTCCATTTGTTTTTCTACTTGTTGCTATATGAATTTGCGATGTGCCTATAACATCTAAATTACATATTACTTGATTTGGTATGCGATGTCCTTGAAAAGGAACAGCACCACTTGTTGCTTGTGCTGATTTTTGTAATCCATTAAGTGAAACGGCATATCCCACTAATTGTAATTTCTGTAAATTAATACCACCAGTTATTTTTACCTTTGCTTTATTTCCAGTGCTTTCGTTAAATTTTGCTGTAATTGCGAATAAAACCATTATATATATAATATAGAATATATAATTGTTTTTAATAATAATATTTTTAGGGTTAGGAGAGTTAGGGGTTAGGCAACATTTCCAGAAATATCTTTTTTTTCAATAACCTTTTCCTCTTTTTCTAAAACCTCCAAAGTCCTATCACTCCTAACCTTTCCATTTGTTTTAGATTTTATTGAAAGTAGTTTATTAATTTTTGGATGTTGTTTTAAAAGATTTGCCATTGGAATATTTGGGTTAATTCTCATTTTTGGTTTTTCTGTTTCTTTTTTAATGCTTAAAGTTAGTTGGCGTTCTATTGGTAGTTTTTCTAATGGTATAGTTGGAATATTATTCATTCTATATATTTATATAATATTAAAACTTAATCTTCTCCTTTTATTTTTATCTGGTCTGCTTTTGAAAATGCTGTCCTCTCCTTGTGGTCTTGGGTTTTGTTTTAATAAATTAGTAAATAATAAATTAGGATTTATTCTACTCTTTTTCATTTTAAATTGAACTTCCTTAACATTCATTCTCGGTCTTGTATCCATTTTTTTTACTTTCTTTTGTGGTTTTGCTTTTTGTGCTTTTACAATTCTAACTCTTTGAACTCCTTGTGGAGCATTTGGAATTCTGGGATTTCTACCAACCATATTTTGCTGTTGTTGTGCTGTTGGTTGTGGTTGCTGTTGCTGTTGCTGTTGCTGTTGTGGTTGTGTTGGTGGAATTGTCCCTTGTTGTTGTGCGAAATTTGCTAAAATTTGTGGATTAGAAAATTGTGTAATCATTCCTAATTGTTGATTTGCTGGTGGGGCATCTGCTCCAACCTCGTCAGCATTTAATCCAATATTTTCTAACATATCTGGGAGCATACAAATACAGCGTTTCCAACCTCTTTCCATTCTAAATTTATCTAATGCTAAATAAATAAAAGTCATTATTTCTATTGCTTCTTCCATATCATTAGTTTTTGGTTTTTGTATATCAATTGTATAACCATATATTTTTAATGATGTTAAAATTTGTTTTCTTCTTTCTGTTGCGTCTTCTTTTGGAGCATCTTTACTTGTTTTTACTAATTCTTGTGAATATGTAAAATCTCTACTTTGACTTATCGCAAATTCATAAACTTGTTTATCATATCCATAATTAGAAACATCTGCTAAACCATCAGTAGAAATTGTTGGGTCTTCTTGTTCTTTTTCTGTCGTATCTACACCGCCTTCTTGTAATTTATCATCTAATGTCATTCCTTCGGTCATTGTTCCTTGTTCTGGCGGAGGTGGTGGCGGTGGTTGAATTGGTGCTTGAACTGGTGGTTGTTGCTGTTGTTGAACTGGTGGAGGTTGAACTGGTGGAGGTGGTTGAACTGGTGGAGGTGGTTGCGGTGCTTGACTACCAGCACCAGTATTTAAATTTACTGGTGCTGCTTGAATGGTTTGTTGTGCTAATTTGCTTTCTGTATCAACATATTCATCTACATCGTCCGCTAAATCCAAACCTACCTCTTCATCATCATCTGCTGTTTCAAAACCACCACCACTACCAAAAGTTGATGTGGTTGTATCACTTGCTGCCCTTGCCATTGCTGGTAAATCTGGGTTCATTACTTGTTCTAATGTGGCATCATCCCCAGTCAAACTCTCTACCCTTTTTTGCCTATTTTTTGCTCTTCTACTATCTCTATATTCTTCTGTCGCTGCTGGTGCTGGTGTTTTTTTTCTTTCTAATAATGGGGAACGAATTTCACTTGCTAATGAACTTGGCGGAGTTGGAATTGATGTTTCACTTAATAATGGTGGGGGTGGAGGTATTGCTACTTTACTTTCTACTTCTTCTGCTGTTTTTGTTTCTTCTTTTCCCATTTGCCTCGCCAATGCTTCCTCTGCTTTTGTTTGTGCTGCTTTTGCTTTGTCTAATTGGTCTTCTAAATATTCACCAGTCTGCCTATTTGCTGATATTTCTGCTTCTAATTTTTTTTTTGCTTTATCTCTTTCTATTTTTGCGTCCTTTGCTGCTTTGCTTTCTACACCTTGTTCTCTTTTTGCTTTATTATATGCTATTTGTTCTTCCGCATATTCTGCTTTTGCCTTATCTTTTTCAGTTTGTGTTTTTACTAATGTTTCTGTCATCATTACATCTTGTGCGTCTAATTTTGTCGTTGTTTTTTCTAAATCACTTTTAAATTTTTTCGCCAAAGTTGTTGCGTCTTCTATTTTTTGGGTTTTCTGTTTTAAAGTTAAAATATATTCATTGTTTTTTGTTTCAAATTTTTCTCGTTCTGCTTCTATTTCTGTTTGCGAACCAGTCATTTCTGTTTGTAATAATTGATTTCGTCTTTCCAAATTTTCACTAATTAATTGACTTCTTGCCTCTGTTTCTGTTGCTGCTTCTAATTCTTGTTCTAATTGACTTATTCTTGTTTGTGCTGTTATAACATCTTGAACTGCTTGTTGTTGTTGTGCTGCGGTTGCTGCTCCACTTGCTCTCATTTTTTGTTGTGATATTAATGTTTCTCGCCTTTGTTCGTCCGCTGCTCTTTCACCATCTTCTATAACTTGTCTTCTTCTTTTTGCTGCTTCTCCTCTTACATTATCAAAAGTTGTTTTTGCTATTTCGTATGCGTCGCCTATATCTTCCTCATTTAATTCTGCTTTTACTTGTCCGTCGGCATCATAATATTGTTGAAAAATTCCTTGTATCTTTAACTTCGCCCCTTGTGTCAATAAAGGTTGTGAATTATTTGAAGATGTTGGTTCTTGATTTAATCTATCTAATTCTGTGTATAATGTCCTCATCATTTGTTTCGCATTAACACCCAATCCTTTAACTTGTCCTCTTAATCTTTTTACTTTTTGTTGTTCTACTTCTGCTGTTTTTTTTGCTTCTTGTATATCTTTGTCAAATTTTGCTTTTTGTTCGTCTTGGAATTTATCTGCTCTTTGTTTTTCTGCTGTTCTTTTTTCATCGTCCATTTTTGCTTGTTGTTTTGCCTTTTCTAAATCTTTTACTGCTTTTTTTCTTTCTTTATTTAAATCACTAACTTTAAGTTGGATATTATCTCTTTCACTTTTTGCTTTATCTCTTTCTGCTTTTGCGTCCTTTGCTGCTTGACTTTCTACACCTTGTTCTCTTTTTGCTTTGTTATATTCTATTTGTTCTTCCGCATATTCTGCTTTTGCGTCATCTAATTTTTTTTGTTCTGTTTCTAATTCTCCTTTTACAGCATTTAAACCAGCAACATTATCTCTTATTTGTTGTTGTTGTTCTTCAATTTCTGTTTGTTGTTCTGCTATTTCTGTTTTTGCTCCTCGCAATCTTGATTTTGTTTTTTTTGTTTTTTGTGCTGACGATTGTGCTTTCGCAGATTGAACGCCAGTTTTAATTGTTTCAATATGTTTTATATATTTATCTGCTGCTAATGGTTTAAATTTTGCTTCTTTTGGGTCGCTGTCTTTTACTAATTTATGTTCTAATGGGTTTTGTGCGCTCCAAGCAATTTCATTTTTTTTTGCTCTTTTTTGTTCTTTTATTATTCCTTTGACTTTTGAATATATTTTTTGTGCTAATGCTGGGTAATCTCCATATAAGTCTTCTAAATTTTTGTATCGTTTTCCAGCAACGCTTCTATTTACTTTAAATTCCATATCTCTTATCAAATATGTATTAATATCATTATAATTATCAACATCTTCTAAATTCTCTTCTAATGTTTCTTTACTCCAACCATCACTATAAAAAAAATTGTTCCAATCTTTCAATGTGTCTTTTTTTGCTCTGTTGCTTATAAATTTTGCTACTTTTTGTTGTGGAAAACTTGGTTGAGATGTTAATGTTTTACCATTAATTACAAATTTATTATCCTTATTTTGTGTAATTTGAATATGTGGAATAAAAATACCATTTATGACATATCCTTTATTATCAATTCTTCCTTCTCTAAAAGACATTTTATATATATAAAACATTTATTAAAATTATTTATATTTAGATTTTTCATAAACCGCCATTAAAATATGTGCTAAACCATTCGCCTCTGTCATTATACTATTTTTTCGTTTTATCTGCTCCGCTTGTATTTTACTTTCTTTATCTACTACTTCATTACATTTAGATTTTGCTTTTATAAAAGGCATCGCCTCACTAATAAATAATAATATTGCTAAAATAATTGTATAATAACCACCAAAACATTCTGGGTCTAAATTTGTAAAACTTGAAAGTATATTGCTTGTTGTGTTATCTATAATAAAATTTGTAGAGTTCATTATAGATAAATAGAGAGAAATTAACTTAATCCAAATCGTTTTTTATATGCTGAAATATTTGCCGAGCGAGATGTAGAAGAACCCCATAAAATATAACGAGATAAAGAACCAGCAGATTTATAATCATTGTGGTTTTCCCTTGTGTTTGTATGGCGTTTAATATATCTTGCTCTTTGTTCTTTGTTTCCAGTTTTCGTATAATCATCGTATCCTTTCGCACCAAAATGCGTAGTTTTTATTTTCTTATCCTTACCATCTTTCTTCTCATAAAATATCGCCATTAATTTTTTCTTTGCGTTGGTTGATTGTTTTATTACTACTTTAACCATTATATATATTAAAAATATTTTATTCTGGCATTTGAACTATATTGGCGTTGCCACCACTATTTTCTATTTCACCCTCAACAATACTTCTAAACTCGTCTTGCTCGGCGTTTAATTTTTTAAATTCATTATCTTTCTTAACAATATCTTTATCATATCCAGTATAACTAAATCCGCCTTGATATGCTCCACCATCTTTACCACCAGAGCGACCGCCTCTATTTCTTTTTTGTTTGAATAATTTATTAATATCTGCTTGTGCTTTATTTTTATTCAACATTGTTTCTTGTCCTTTTATTTCTGTGCCTTCTGTGGTTCTTTGTTCTTGTCGCTCTGTTTCAACTGGGTCAAGCACCATTTCTTTAATCTTTCGCATTTTGTATTTCATATTTAAAGTTTCATCTTTTTCAAAATAATCTTGGGTATTATGCTTGTATAACCCTTTGCCGTTATTGCCTCCCATAAAATTTAATAATCTAAATTTGTTATTGTGATTATGTCCTCGCACATCTTTGAATTTTTTATTAAAATCATTAAAAGCACCACTTCTACGAACTGAAATATTATATGGTTTAAAGGTTTGGGGGATTTCTTTTTGTTCTGTTTTATCTAATTTTTTTGGGACAAGTTTATCAAAAGTATCAAATAATTTTGTGTGTTCGTCATTCTCCGTATATATTGATTGCCTTTTCATTTTGCGAATTCTCTTCGTTTTTTGCTCTAATATCATCGCTATATATAGATATACGAAAATTTAATCCTATGGTATTTTTTCTTTTTTGTTCTTGAACTATTTTTAAATCATCTTTTTCTTTTTTTTTATTATTTCTTTTTGTTTTCCTAAAACTAAAAGTTTTAAATTTACGAATTGGAAAAGGAGCAGTATATTGCGAACAATAATCATTTACAGAAATAACCCCACTTTTATAACCCTCTACAACCAACATATTATAAGGTTTGGAATAAACATTATCATAAATTCTTTGGACTTCATCTTTTGATTTTGCTAAACCTAAATATTCATTTTTAATACATACGCAATCATCTCTGCTCTTCGCTGGAAATAGAAAAGTAAGTGAGGAATTTGTGCGTAGTGTGCGAGAACACAAAACTCTGTTTTGGATAGATACAATCACCGATAGTGAAAAATGCCTACAAGTCGTCGCTAAAAAATCTAACTCTTCATTATATTTTACATTCTTTCTTTTTCCATTTGCTCCCATTGATGTCATACCAGCAATATCATCAAAAATAATAAGACAAGGTGATTTTGACATTGTTTTTTTACGAGTTGCTATAATTTGTTTTAATTTATCTAATGTATCAAATATATACGCTTCCTTCATAAAATTCCAAGTTTCTTTATAATTCATTTTCCCAGTCGCCGAAAATAAAAATATATGTTCGTATTTGAACTTTCTATCTAAATGATAAATTAATTCATTCATCATAATATTTTTACCGCTGTGGCGTTGTCCTATTGTTAAAATAAAAGGATGATGAGTTAATTTTTTAATACCCTCTTCCATATCAAAATTTTTTAATTCATTTGATGGTTTCTTACTAATTAAGGTCTTTTCGTCATATTTTATTTTGTCATCTTCCATTTCCATCTGCTCCCCTTGTCTCTTTTTTTGACTGCGAGTTCTCATTTATATATTATAGAAAGATTAATCTATCAGTTAAATTCATTTTCCAACATATAACGAGAGTGTGTATAACTTGCTTTTTATTTCCTTCTTTGTTGTAGAAATCTACCCTTTTGGGTAAGATAATAACTTGAATATCTTTATCTTTTTTACACATATTAGCAAAGTATATAGTGTTTAAAATTATTTGTGGAAGTATAAGCATAAAGGGTTTATTTAGTTCAAATAATCTTTTCAATATATCTTTTTTTTTATTAAATGGTGGATTAGATATTAAGATGTCCCCATAATTATTTTCAAAAAAATCACACAAAGGATTAACAACCTCAAATCCTAATTCTCTTAAATATTCAGCACTTTTACAACTTGCCTCGCTTTCATTTCTAAATGCTTCCCATATGACTTTGTCTTTTGGAATATAAGGTTTTAAACATTCCCAGACCCATTTTGGTGTATAATATTCTACCCTTTTTGAATTACAATTTTTTAAATGTCCGTTCATTATAAAATTAATAAATATAAAATAATATTATAAATGACCGAATATGAATATATCAAAGAATTATATGGTTTAGCAATTGACGATAAAAATATATGGTGTAAATGTCCTTTTATAAAAACAAACTTTATACACCAATTTAAAAATCCATCACAATCTCTCCTTAATAGCGATAATGAATTAAAAATAGAAGAAGAAATAAATTGTGGTTGTAATCATTCGGTTGTTGTAAATGTAGGAAACTACACAGAACGAATATCATTAAAATCAAATAAAAAAAAAACATCTTACATACGAGATAAGAAAAGTAAAAACAAAATGCGATTATTATATAAATTAGAATTGGAAGGCAAAAGAACTTTTAATTATATTAAACCAAAAAAATATATATCAAAATTATCCCCAATATTTCAATAAAGGGTTAGGAGGGTTAGGACTTTCGCACTTTTTAAAAAAAAACAAAAATTAAAAAATAAAAAAAAATATTTTTTTCAAAAACCCTTAAAGTCCTAACCCTCCTAACCCTTAAAGCAATTCTTAACATTTAATTAAGGGTTCTTTAATAAAGGGTGTAAATATAACGCCTATCACCCCTAACCCTTATTTAAAAATCAATGATTTCATTATCAAATGGATTAACTAATTCAACTTTTTCTTTACCCATCATTTTTTGTTTGTCCCATTTATCAAAATCAACATTAACAAATTTTCTACTATCTAACTCTTTTAATAAATAGCAAGGTTTAAAAGTTATATAAACTGCGTTTTTCTTTTTTGAAAATGATGTAGATTTAAATCTAAAACCATCTAACTCATTTTTAAATTGTTGGATGCCTTTAAGATGTAGTCCGTTAGGTCGTTTATCAATATACCACTCATCATAAATTTTATGTAGTTCAGTTAGTTTAATTTGGAATTCTTTGTAAAAACTATCATAATTATAATAATTATCTACGCTGTCGTCCTCTAAATAATTAACACCACTTAAACAACGACAATTCATAATATAATTGGAAAGGAATAAAGTAGTCATAGGGATACAATATTGGGCGAGGCGGAAATATGCGTCGGTGTTAGACATTTCCCTTTGAACGCCAGTAAAGTCGTAATTTTTAATCTCATCATATCTATCTAACCATTGATAATATAAATATAGTTGTTGGATAAATTTTTTGGACGACCACACTTGGTTAATTAAATAATCCCATTTATTTTTTCCGTTAGGCATTTCCATTTTTTCTAAAAATTTATTAACCTCGTTGCTTTCAAGAACAATCCAACGCCTATCGCCATTTTTTGTATCAATACAAAGACAGCAATTATTATTTGATGTCGCAATAATTAAAGCATAAACATCAACATCATAAGGACGGATATTTTTCGCATTAACTCTCATTCTATCCTCGCTTACAATACCTTTAAGAGCATCTTTTTTTTTGCTACTATCCGCAAAATTAATTTCGTTAAGATTTACTACAAGTTTTGACGGCAACCCCTCCGCGTGAGTTCCAATAATATCACTTAAATTAGTTGTGGAAATATAATGGAACTCTCCAAAAATTTGTGAGTTGGTTGTTAAAATAACATTTTTACCAACGCCCTCTGTGGAAATAATACAAATAGCAGTTCTTGGTTTATGATGTGGATATAAAATTTTATGTGCCATATGTGCGTTAAACACTTTTGCCTCTTTTTTACCACCGCAAACATTTTCAACAACAATTAAATAATCATATAAAATCCCACCTTTTTCAATTGACTTTGGGTCAAATTTAATCCCTTTTTCAAAGCAAATTGGGTTATAACCTTGGAACATATTATAATTATTTTTAACTGCTGGTTTTGAATTTGGAGAACAACTTGGATTAAATTCAATTTCTACTTTACAATTTTTAAATCTGTCTTTCATATAATCAACAATAAAAGGGATTTCATCATCGTCGCCATTTTTTTTTGTAATAATTCTACCATAAACATCTTGATATGACCTACGCACATCTGGAAATTTGACTGGGGTAATAACCCTCCTATATTTAATTTTATTAGTTTTTCTACATTTATATGCCTTTAATCTACTAAACATAAACATTGGTTCTGGATTTAATACAAGTGTGTAAAATATTTCAAAATATTCTTTTTGTAAAGCATATTGTCCGTATAAATCATTTTTAAAATATTCAATATCAAATTTTTTTAAATACTCCTCTGGGTGGATTACCTCTAACTCAACATCCTCATTACTGACAACATCAAACCAAAGATTTTCACCCTCATCTGCCCCTTTTAAAGTCCAATTTAAATCCCAACCTAAATCTGTTGTAATTTTTTTTAATGTTTTAAGTGGAATTTGTTGTGGAACAAGGAAACCATCAAAGGCATAATCAAAACAATTTTTTTTAATAATCTTTTGTTTTATTAATTCAACTAATACTCCCTCTATAATTTGTTGCTCGTAAAATTGTAGAAATCTTGAAATAATACTACACATTGCTTTTTTTTTTGCTATCAAATTTTTATCACCACCTTTTTTTTCTAAAATTTGATTATATAATTCTTTATTATTTGGAATAACATATTTATGTGTGATATTATACATTTCTTTTCTTAATAATTTTAGTCTGTCATAAGTAGCATTATCTCTTTCAGCATCTACATTAACACCAATCATATCTAAACTATAATCTAAATTTCCAAGGTTTAATAATTTAATAACTAAAAGTTTTGCTAATGATTTGTCGCCCTCAAAATATCTATCTTTGATTAGTTTTAACCATTTATCTCTATTTTTACAATATCCTCTAATTGCTTTGTATTCATTTTTTGGAACATTTGATTTATTTAAAATATTTAATAAAATACTAAATTGAGCGTTTGCTAAATCATAATCATATAATGTAGTTTGAAAATTAAGTTCGTCATCGCCATCATCATTTTTAATAATAATAGGTTTGATTTGAAGTGCTTGTCGTAGTTCTCTGGGAAGAGATGATAAAGCAATTGCTTTTTCATAATATGCTCTACCAATTTGGTTCATTCCCAACACAGAGCATAAAATTTTGCCTCTAATCTTTTCTTTTATTAATATCAAATGTTTTTTAGCAGTTAAACTTTTTGATAAGTTATTCATTTTTAACCAATTTTCATCACATTTTCTATACTCTTTATCCCAACCAGATTTTAAAATTCTTTTGATTAATTTAATATCAACTGGGATATGAGTTTGTAATCCTTTTTCTTTTGCGAAAATAGATTTTTTATTAAATGCGATTTTGAAATATTGGTCGGTCATTTGATATATACTAAAATAGGTTTTTCTTTTTAAATTAATTTTATTTATTATATTAAATTATTTGGGTTTTTTGCTTTCAATTTATCTACGGAAATATATTTTTTTTGTTTCGGTTCATAAATTGAAAATAAAAAAAATCTAAATATAATATCCAAAATGGAATATAACCAAGCAGCAAAAATAATTCAATTATTTTGGAAAGAATGTTATTTTTGGAAAATGTTAGGAGCATTAACAATTCAACGGCGTTTTAGAAAAAGATGGTTCAATTATTATCTTTGGAACACCTATTATAAAAACAATATACAAATTCCAAATGAAGAAGGATTGCTAACTTGTTTTATTAGATTACCTTTGAAAGATAACTTTTACCGATATAAAAAATGTGTTGGTTATTTTAAAGCAATAGAAAATTTAGAGTTTGTTTTAAAATTATTCAATGAGGATAGTGATTAATACATATAACTAAACCATATAAAAGATATATACTATTATATATTAATTAAGTAAAGATGTCAATTTCTCTCCGCACAGCACAATTAAAATATCGTCAAACAAAAAAAGGACGAGAGGCAAATTCTCGGTGTGCGAAAAAACATTACCATAAAAACAAAGATTTTATTACCCAACGAAACAAACAAAGGGTAATGTGTTATTATTGTGATAAAACATACAACGCCCAATATTTTAGAAGGGTTCATTGTGATATTTGCCCCTTTTGGACGGATTAATTATTTGGCGACAAAATGCCGTTGATTATTATTTCGTTAGATACAACGAAATTTATAACTTTTAATAATGTTAAATAATATGTATCTTGAACTAAATTATTATTATTATACACCTTTACTCTGTAAGGTGGTTTTTTTTTTATACCTAATGATTTTATAATTTGCCTTATATTATCGTTAGTTTTATTTGCTGGGAATTCATATTTAGAATTATTAGATGTAATAATTAAATTCCATTTTGAATTATATTTAGTCATTTTAAAAATTTCTTTCCAACAACATAAGGAACATCTTGAATAAATTTCATATTCACAAATTACAAAAGGAGAAATATACGCCATAGGCAAAGGAGGAGCAGTAGGATTTTTTATCATTTTTATTATATATAATATCTATATATATTATAAAAATGTCGCATCATATTTCTAATAATACAGAAACTACCGCAAGTCAAAATGGCGTAGATTTAACACAAGCAAAAGCAGACATTGTAGCAATAAAAGCAAAGACAGACCAAATAACAATTACAAATCCAGCAAACCTTTCTACGATGGAGAGTAATATTTCAACAAATAATGCGAAAGTTGGAATAACAACACAACAAGCGAGTGATATTACAGCAAATAATTCAAAAGTTGGAATTACAACTACACAAGCAAATAATATTACAACAAATAATTCAAAAATAACATATCCATCATCTGCCTCAACAAAATTAGCACTCATCGGCATTACATCATCTGTTAATTTAAATTCGCTCGTTTCACAAAGTAATACTAATGTAAGCGATATAACAACTCTTAATACTGCGTATCCAAGAAATACAATTGTTTCTTGGGTTGGTAATCAAACTGGTAATATATTTTTTGACGGCAATATTACACTTAATTGGGACGGCACAAATAAACAATTGAGATTTTCAATATTATCTATTGCTTCTAATCAATATATGACTGGTGGTGTAAAAATAACCAAACCTACATCGCAAGGAATACAAATTAGTAATTATCTTTCATTAGGTGTAAGCACAGCATTTAAATATTTTACTGGTTCGCAAATTCCAGCAAGTAGTTCAATCCTTAACAGCACTTACAATATGTTGAATTATAGCAGAGCAGTCTATTGGTTACAACCATTTTCATTAAGTTCCTTCCCAACATACGAAATCTCTGTTTTTATGGGGAGCAGTTCAAGTTATTTAAGAATTCATATTAAAAAGTATAACAATTAGATTTTAGTTAGACTTTTTTTATATTTTTATATATTATAATGACTGACCCAAACGAAGTAGACCGATGGTTAATTTTTCTTAATGATGAACTGCTTTTTTGGACGGAAGACGAACAATTCGCGAATTTCAACGATGTAGGAGAAGAAGACAGAGCAAATTGTGAAATGTTAAAAAATGTGGAAGGTTTTACTGGTATTCAATCAGCAAGATTAGTTCTTGATGCGAGTGGTAATAAAATACCAGAATTTTATGAACAACCCCCACCCCAATTAGATTAATTATATTTTTTTTAGAAGTTTTAATATATAACTATTATATATAATAAAATGTCGCACCATATTTCAAATAATATAGTTCAAGACACAATAACGCCCTCACTTTTTACAGAGGTAATTAAATTCACTACCGATGGGACTTATAATTATACTACTGAAAATGGAAATTCTGGTTCAGCACAAGGTAATCTTGTTCCGCTTTCTGCTACTTCTCGCAGATTTATTTTAGTAAGAACAGACACTTATTCAAGTGATATTTCATTAGGCAATGACAATACAACTTTTACCCCAAATGAAACTGGTTTATATCTTTCTATTATATCAGCGGAGTTCTACGACAATTCGGCAGATTTAAAGCAAGTAACACTATCACTTTTTGAAAGGGTTACGAGTGATGCTTTTGATGTGAAACAAACCGCAAGAGGGTCTTTTGTTGGTTCATCAACATCATATGAATTTGGTAGATTGGAGAATACGATGGTTGTATCATTAGTTGCTGGAACAGAATATTGGTATGACATTCTTGGAAACGCAAACGGAGGAGTGATAAATAAGTCATCAAGTTTAACAAATTTTACATTAATAAAAATCAATAGTAGTAAAACTTTTTAAAAGGTTAGGAGGGTTAGGGGTTAGGCACTTTTTAAAAAAAAAATATTTTTTGTA
>Ga0115568_10001094_pt1 | contig 19732 bp, 26 predicted proteins | sample COGITO_mtgs_1204_FD_87296 | JGI IMG/M metagenome (GOLD analysis project Ga0115568, IMG submission 87296) | Pelagic marine microbial communities from North Sea - COGITO_mtgs_120426 | ecosystem: Environmental > Aquatic > Marine > Epipelagic | place: Germany:Helgoland, sampling site Kabeltonne...
CGTTAGAAAAACTTATATCTTCAGAAACTAAAGCTTTACGCCGTAATGATACTGTTAAGAAGGAGTTTGGAGAAATGCTTAAGAAGTTTAAGGCGTTTAAGATTGAATCGAATAAACAAGAGGTTACCATAAAAGAGAGTAATATTCAATTATACAATATAGTCAAGGATTTTATTGTTAATAATTATGAGCTATATAGCAATGATCTCGGTGGTTTAATCAAGGCTATTGGATTCGATCCAAATGAGGAAAAGAAGGAAAAGGATGATATTGACGCGTATATTGAAGATAAAAATGAGAAATTCACCGAAACTCTTGAAAAACTAACTGACATTGTAGAAGATGAAAAAGCTAGAATTAGGGAAGTTAATGAAGCAAATAAGAAAAATGCTAATTCAGGGCCGGAGTCTCCATATCATTACTTAAAGGGTGAACGTAAAAAACTAAAAACAAAGTTAACCAATCTTAATTCGAGTAAATTTGACGATGTTAAATCAAAGGTTTCTGCTAGTGGGAATTATAAGAAATATTCTAGTTTTTTAAAGCAGTTTAAAAGGGACATGAAGAAAGAAATTACCAGTCTAAAAACGACGCACGTGGATGGAACGAAGGAGGCGGGGTCTGATGACGCGCAAGAATCAACAGATTTAATTAATAGTGGGTTGAAAAAAATATTGACCTTCATTAGGATTAAAGATTTTGGAGCGATTAACAATATGGCTAATCAATTTGATGGGAAAGCCGTAAATAAAATTGCGAAGTTAAAGGCTAGGAAAAAAAAATATAGCGACGCTATAAACGCGAAAGGGGGTGGGGGGCGGCGTTCGTCCATACGGCGACGAATTAATAGTGCTACGCGTCGCATTCAGACGACGTTGGATTCTTTTAATAGCACTACGCGGCGAAATGTGCGTGCTAAGTCGAAGCCGCGCGAAACAAGACGGCAGCATTACGGACATTAATTTAAATTTTTATATATTTAAATTAATTTGGCTGGTTGGGCTGGTTGGGCTGGTTGTGTTGGGCTGGCGGGATTTATCTCCTCGTTTTGCGGGACTTGCGAGATTTATATCTACGTTTGCGGGTTTTATCATTGGTGCTCTTTTTTACGCGAATTTGTTTGGTGGTGGGAGGAGGGCAGAATTTGGCGGCGGCATCCTTGATGTTATAGAGTCCCTTGGTTATTAATTTGCCCGCCTTGACGCCGCGCACGCTGTTGCCGATGGCGTCGAGCGGCGGGGAGACGATGGCGAGCCCTCCGATTCCGTTTAGAATGATGAGGACGCCTCCGGCGACGCCGCTCTTGGCCGCGACGTAGCCGACCTCGGCGGCCCAGGTTCCCGAATACTCGTAGAGTCCCGATCGATGCATGGCGCGAATCACGTACTTGGCGGTATCCTCGGCGATTACCCTTTTGCCTGTGTGCGGGTGGTAGCCGCCCTTCGCGAAGACGCACGCCATCGTGGCGAGGTCCCTCGCGGAGACCGTCTTGGAGCATTGCTGGGTGTAAACGTCCACCGTATCGTTGACGTCGCCGTAAAAACGGTCGTGCGATTTTAAAAGGTAGGCGAGGGCCATATTCTTCGAGTTCGTCTCGCTCTCCGACTTGTAAACGGCGGTGTTGAATCCGAGCTTCTTTCCGGCGAACTGGTCTAGGTTTCCTAGGACGCGGGCTTTGAACTTTGCCTTGCTCTTCGTGTAAAGAAGGCTGGTGGTCGCCATGGCGCCCTGGTTCACAAACGGGTTGATGGTGTGGCTGGGCGAAAGGTCGGCGGCCACGGCGCTGTTGAACGGGAGCCAGCTTCCGCTGTGCCCTATTTTTTTGCTCACCGTTTTACCGCCCAACTCGTCTACCGCGCGCGCGAGCGTAAAGAGCTTGCTGATTGATTCTATCGGCACGCCCGTCGTCGTTTTGCCCGCCTCGTACACGGTGCCGTTACACGAAACAAAAGAAATACCAAACAGGTTGGGGTCCGCCTTTGCCAGCTCGGGAATATACGAGGCGTTCTTGCCACCCCCAGTGTTCTTTAATTTATTGAATGTCTTGTCTATCAGTCCCTGAATCTCGGCGTCCTTCATTTACACTATGGAGAGATAAATGTTAAATCGATATTAAGATGGTTCTCTAAACAGAAGCATTCGGTTTTTAAATATTGGTATTGTATAATGAGTGACCAATTAGCCATCTCTAATATTCTCTTCTCCTCTTCTATGATAAAATGGGGTAAAGCACATGCGCCAGAAATGATGAAACAATTCAAACCTAAGAGACTTCCGCCGAGTAAAGACAATACGGTAGGTAACTTGAACGAACAAAAAATAACGGTTATTCAAGACGCATACGATAACGGAGAGGCAGATTATTTACCAGCTATTAATGTAAAGCAGTATAAAGCTACGGGATACTACGAGGTCATTGACGGAAGACACCGCGTCGTTACGGCGTTAAAAAATGGAAAACAGTATATAAAGGCCTCACTCGCCGAGTATGGTGGTCTCGTAAACCGGTCCTCAAAAAGGAAAACATCGGCTAGGCGCAGGAAAACATCGGCTAGGCGCAGGAAAACATCGGCTAGGCGCAGGAAAACATCGGCTAGGCGCAGGAAAACAAGACGCTAATGTAATTGTTATTCATCTTTAGTGGGGCGTTTTGAGAGCCACTCTAAATAGCCGATGCTTCTCTCTATACTAAAGGACGATTCCAGATGTTCGGCGGCGATTTTCAATACCAACCGCTCCTGCTCTGTCATAGCGCTAATGTATTCTTCGATTAAATAACCAGCACCCTCGGTATCGCTATTGCTGCTCATTATTATATAGTATATAACTAACTAATAATACATTTTCAATTTAATATTATATAAAAAATATGTTATAATTATTTGCTTATAACATACTGCATTATTTGCTTATAACATACTGCATTATTTGCTTATAACATACATTATTTGCTTCTCGCTCTTTATTTGGTTCTTTAACGTAAGCTCGGTGAGCGCGGTGTTAATCGCGTAGCCGTTTGTGATTAGATAGGATATGAATAATCCCTGGTCCTCTACGGTGAGCAAATCGTCGGCGCCGGTTGATGGGTTGTAGATCGCGAATATACACCGCTCTGTGGGGCAGCACGGTGTGGACTGTTTAAATTCCGACAGCTTCGCGTTGGTCAGCCGCCTGGTTATGGTGGCCAAATTGCCGGCCGGCATTCGGTCTATCGTTACGATGCGCTTATAGCATGTGTTAAACGTGTCGTAATATATCTGCGACGAAATAATGTATGTATCGGTTCCGCTCATTTTATATATAAAATTGATTTTAAATAACTAATGTGTTACGAAAATAAATATGGCTAATAACGAGGTTGCGCCAAAAACGACCGTATTCCGATTTAATTTTGACGATAGCGTCGTGGATGTGGTGACGGAGTTTGCCAAAACCCACGAGCACGACGATGCGGCGTCTTATAAGGAGGCGTGGAAGCTCTGGTGCGATGAGAACCAAGACGTGATTCGGATGGAGACCACGCGACTCTGCGACCTTGGTTACGACGGCGACGTGGTCGAGAAGATGTACAAGGCGGGGCGATACTACTTCCGGACGAAGAAAACGGCAGTAGTATCGCCCAAGGCGCGCCGAAACTATATTTCCCTCGACGCGACTCTCATCGCCAGCATGGATGCGCACATTGGCGGCAACATTGGCGCCGTCGACTTTACGCCGGCGCGCGGGTTTGAGCTCTACGACAAGCGGGAGAGCGAGGCAATCAAAGTGGAAGTTGGGCGACTCGCGGACGATGGCGAATGTAAAGCGTCGAAGGAGGATTTAGTTGCCAAGATAAAAAAAACATATAAAAATAGATATTACATTCTGAGCCGCAAGGTGAAAGAGGCCTAATCGCGATAATATAATAATTCATATAATTATATGAGCAAATTACTTAGTCAGGGCGGGTTTGGATGTGTTTACTATCCAGGTATTAGGTGTACAAAACCGAAAGACGACAGCGATGTAGATGATGATATGAGCAAATACGTTTCTAAATTACAGCGCGCAAATTTTAATTCCATTAACGAGGCGAACATCGGGTTGCGTGTTAAACAAAATTCGCTTTATAAGTATTTTTTTTTGCCCGTCGTATCCGAGTGTCCGGTTAAGATGGCCAGTTTTAGTAAAACGAACGAGGACCTCGTCTCCAAGTGCGAGGTCATCAAGGATATTGACAAGGCGTACACGCTAATGAAAATTCCTTACGCGAATAACAAGCCCATCATCGAGGAGATATTTGACGATGTGCGGAACAAAAAACACGTTGTTGTATCCATGCTAGAATCTTACACGCACCTTCTGAAAGGAGTTCAGATTATGATTGATATGGATGTCGTCCACTTTGACCTCAAGAGCGACAACGTATTGTACGATTCGGATATGAACCACGCGAATATTATCGATTTCGGTCTCTCTATACCCATAGACAAGCTGCCCAACAAGAACGACGATGATACAAAATATTATGAATTAATGAAGGAGTATTTCTATTTGTATGCGCCCGAGTATTATGTGTGGCCTATCGAAGTGCACGTTATAAATTACTTGCTTCACGAGCTGGAAGAGGGTGAGGACGTCTCGGGGATTGCCGAGCGAATTGCCGAGGAGTATGTCGCCACGAACAAGGGCCTCCAAATGTTCAGCAAGTCGTTTGTCGACGATTTTCGGGAGGCGTGTAATCGGCGCGTGCTCGACGCGCTTGACGTCGCGCGCTCCGATAGTCTCGCGACGAGGAAGAGGGGGATTATTGACGGACTCATTAAATCTTACGATACGTGGGACAATTACGCCATCAGCATTATCTACTTGCGGTATGTCCATCTCCTATTTGCTAGTGGGTTTCCAGAGAACCAGTTTTATATACAGTTCTCACAGTTGTTACTGAGAAACATACACCCCGACCCGACGATGAGATTTAGCATCGCCGACACACGCCAACGCCTATACGAACTGTTTTATTTAAATGAAGACGCAGACACTTATATAAAAATGATTGAAGATATTGAACTTGATTTGAGAGACGTTAAAACGATTATTAGCACTGATATGGAGACACTGAATTCGCGCATTGAAAAGAGCGACACGTGAGCATTCCATTAGTTAATGTGTTTCTTAATTTCTTTCATACATTTCTTGCAGAGCTTGCACTCGTCGACGATGGCGGCCATCTTGGCGGCGGGGTCCTCCTCGTCGTCGTCGCAGCGTTTCTTAGCGGTCTTGCTCTTGCTCTTGCTCTTGCTCTTGCTCTTGCTCTTGCGGCGCGTGATTACCTGCTTGCCCTTTATATATTTGGCGTGTTTTCCGGCTTTAATATCGACCCACTCCTTTTTGGCGACGTCCATTACGTCCTTTACGCCGGCCGGCTCGCCCGCCTTTTTCTTCTCGGCAATTAGAACCTTAATTAATCCTATCCACGAGATTTCCTTTTTGGACATTATAATATACAACTATATAATTTTAATGCTTTAATGCTATAAAATTGAACTTTATATTATAGAATCACATAACTAAATATAGACAATATGTCCGAATATCTGCTGACGCGATACTTGTATGCGAAGGACGAGGTGGAGCTCTCGCTAATCACCGCGGTCCTTCAGAAGAGGGAGATCGACGAGTGCTACTATTGGGGATACGAGCTCTACTACTCGGGGTTTGACGTATTTAAATTATTATGGAAGATGTATTACGACTTTTATTTTGAAAATAATCCTGGGTTGGAACCGCACATTCGCGAGAAGGAAAAACTGTGGCGGCGAAACGGCGGGGCGCACTACGTGGCGGGCGTCATATCCAATCTGGTTAGCTCTAGCTCCGTTCCGTCCGACACGGTATTTATTATGAGACAATACGTCGAGCGCGTTGCGCGGGGGTCGGCGGAGCGCGGATTCGTCGCGAGGGGGCGTCCGCCGCGCTGGTGTAGCGACTACGATACCAAATATCGGCCGCTCCTCATGTCAATATACAAGGGAGGGCACCGGACGATTGCGCTCCACGCGTATCGTTTGCTCGAGGGAGAGGGGGCGAATCGCGTCGCCGCCGCCGACCTCTTTGCGGTGCTCCTGAGATATTTTGCGAGCGCGCGACACACGACGTGCTTGGACTACGAGACGTGTACCAAATCATACGCCAAAATTGCCGAGCGGCGCTGCGCATCCGTTACAGTTTACCATTGGTTTATCGCGCTGATTGTTAACTTGATGGCTTGGCGCGGTGGCGATGCGGAGGGCTTTCGCATCCGCATATACGACAAACCGACCCTCGACAAGATTCGCGACGACGAGGAGGCGGTGGAGACGTTCGGCGCTCGGTGGACGCTGCCCTACAAGCGAGAGTTCGGGACGGTGCGAGCTCTGGGCGGATTCGCGTTGGCGCGCGACGGGCTCGGCGGCGACTTGCGCGAGGAGGCGCTCGGGCGGTGGGAGCGATACATATGGGGGACGCCTTGCTGGCGCGAGAGACTCGTGGCGTTTAGAGGGGAACTTGTTGGCGACCGAATAGAATTTGAGAACGATGATTGGCTGGAGGAGTTTTACGAGGCGTATGGATACGAGCCAGACGAACAGACCGCCGTGACCCAGCACCAGAGCGTTGGTCCGATTGGAGGGGCGTGGTATGAGAGCGTCTTCAACGATGGTGGAGTCGATGCGCTCCCTTGCATTAGTTTTAACGAGGGAGTTTTATTCGTTTATTAATTATTAAATGGTTTATTAAAAAATTGATTACAATATTAAATGTTATTGTAATTAATATAACAATGGTTAAAAATAAAACGGGTGGCAACAAATCCAAAAAATCGGCGCGAAAACTAATGAATCCGGTCACGACCAATCGAAAACTCCGTCTGGCGGAAGAAGGCGAGACATATGCGGTGGTTATTAAACTCTACGGTGGGCCTAACTGTGAGGTGGTTACCAATGACGGGGTTACGCGGCTTTGCGTAATCAGAAACAAATTCAGGGGGCGCGATAAGCGCGACAACACCATTGCGCCGGGCGTGTGGATTTTGGTGGGAATACGCGAGTGGGAGGCGCGCTCGAACAAGGCGCTCAAATGCGACCTACTGGAGGTATATAATTCGGGCGAGAAGGACAAGCTTAAGGGGACGGCTGCGCTAAATCTGGCGCACATCATTCGGGCGAGCGAAGGCGACGACAATAAATATGCGGGCGACGACATTATATTCGAGGAGGACACGCTTTCCGAACATAAAAGGGAGTTGGAGGGCGAGGGGGCCGAGGGGGGCGAGGATGCTGAGGATGCCGATTTTATTGACATTGATGAAATTTAATTTAACTATATAAGGTCGTTCAGGCTTGCGATGATGGCCTCCTGAAGCTCGTCGTCGTCGCCATCGTCCATCACTCGAGCGCTCCGATACTCGTAAATACGGTTCATATTTGTGGCGCGATTTATAGAATCAATCAATGCTAGCGCGGCGTCAATATCGGGCATCATTGGTATATTTTCTATTGAGTGTCGTGGTGTCTCGGGTATGGTGGTGTGCTCCAGCCCCAACCGGCACACGGGACATTCGGCTTTCTCCTCGGTCAGCCACTTCTCTATCGCGGAGCTATTGAACCGATGGTTACACGGGAGCTCGGTAATCTCCTCGCCCTCTTCGAACTCTACAAATAATATAGGACACACGTGATATTTAGATTCGGGTTTAACATACCGCACTCTGGTCAATGACTTTCTGCCCTCTTCCGAGAGCAGGTTTTTATATACAGGGTCACTGTATATATTTTGATATTCTTCTATAAAGGCTCCCATTAAACTGCTATAATCGCTCATATACAAGTTATCTATATATAATGTTTATATATTGTTGTTCAGTGTTTTTTGGCGCGCAGGTGAGCTCTCACCCATTGATATCTCGTGTGGTTCAGCTGCTCCCACAGGATGGACTGAGGGGTGAATTCGTCCAGCGCGTCGATTCCCTTTGCGCAGAATTGGTCCAGCATGGCGGGACTGTAGCCCGAGAGCATGCTCACGTTGTTATCGGTGGACAGGCAGGGAAACCCGTCGGTGGAGCGCAGGTTCCAATACAATATGCGGCACGGTTCGTAGGGGCGGTTGTGGGACGTGAACATGCCGGCGTCGGAAAAGAGCTTTTTTACGAGCTCGTTCATGGAGCGCGCGTTGCCGTCCGCCTCGTCGATTGCCATATCGGAGAACACGACGAGGACCGTCCGCTTCACCTCGTCGGGGTGGAGGTCTTTCTCGATGCACGAGCGGAGGAGGAGGCGCAGGGCCGCTTCGAAGTTGGTGTTCGTCTGCCAGCTGCCGTCGCTCGCGATCTTTCCCACCGTCTCGGGGAGCGTCGCTCCCTCGTCCAGGCCAATCCACGCGGGGGCGCTGCTGAACGTCATGATGCGCCGCCCCAGCTTTGAGCGCTCCGCGATGCGAATGCCCAGACCTACCGCGGCGTAGAGTGGGTTGCTGTTCTCGGCGCACATCGAATGCGAGGTGTCCACCATTGCGACGAAATTGTCCAGCGGCGCGTCCGCCTCGGCGGCGGCTGCGGCCGCCCATTGGAGGCTGAGCGTCTCGCACTCGGCGGGGGGGTCGGAATTATAGAGCCGCATCGCCTCTCGCACCATATCCACGATGCCCACGCGAGACGCCTTGATGGTGGACGCGCCCGTTTTACACCGCTCGATATAGTCTAGGTAGTTGGCACGACATTGAGAGCGGTCTGCGTTGGGCGGACGAAGCGCGCCATTCTTATCCTCGTTCATAAATGCGCGCGTTTGACGCGCCAACGTGATTGAAGTGACGCTTTTGTCAAAATCAATCTCGCCCCACGTTCTATTGCACTGGTTTATTTGGGGCGTTTTGAGCTGCGCGTTGAGGCGGGCGACTAGCTTTCGGTAGTGGGTGAGGCACTTGCGCTCGGACAAATCGCTGCCATCATAAAACTGGTTGAAATAGTCAATGGCGAAATATCGGGCTTGCCATCCGAACTTGCGGCTCTTCTCGCGAGGCGCCCACTTTGCGCACAATGAAACTTTGGCGCCCACCACCGCGTCTTCGCGGAGCTGATCGCACACCAGAGTTACAATATGATTGAAGATTGGTTTTTCTATTAGCCGGGACTCGCCATACAGCTCGCGCAGATAATTTAGCAGATACTTCATGTCTTTCCAACTGCCATACGGATGCTCTTCGCCTAAATCCACACACCCGCTAATGAGGAGGTGGAGGGTGCTATTTATTTTGGTGCTATTTATTTTGTCCGAAAACAATGACAATTCGCCTACTAACATATAATATAGTTCATATTCGCCTTTGCCTGCGATAATATCGCGCGTCTGAAGCGGCAAGACTAGCGCGGCATACATATCATCGGTGTTGCCGGAAGCAAACACGGTTTGTAGGAGCTCCCGATACATCGTTCTTATGCGTTCGCGCTGGGGTTTCTCGGATGTTCGCGTTAGTTGAAACGCAAGCTGAACAAGCTTCTCGCGGGTATCTTCGGACCACTCGTATTCGGAGTGACCGTTTTCACCAATCTTCGTGGAGGACATCAATTATAGATAATCCTGTAAAAGGCTTTATATTCTTTTCCGCCGTGTCTTGTCGTTTATATGGGGTGACACGGTTATTTTTCGCGTTTGCGCTCTCGCGCGGTGCGATTTGGCGGGCGTCTCTCTGAATACGAAATATAGACTGTTGAGATTCTGTAAAATACACACGGTCTCGGCGAAGTGAATGTCGCGATTGTAGCTCTCGTGGGTTACGAAGGCGTCGCCCTCGTCATTGTCCACACTCAGCATGTGGATCACGTCCTCGGGGTCGAGCGTAACGTTATACTTAATCAGGTTAATCAGGCGGTATTTCTTTCCGTGCTTTTCGCGATGCTCCTTTATCACATTAACCAGACTATTTTTGGGTATGCGCGAGTTGACGTCCAGAATATACATAGAGGAGTTTACTGTTTCAAGTTCGTCGTCCAAGTTCACATATAAAAAAAACATTTCTATATTTTCTGATTTTTCTTTGTAAAAATCATCAAAGTTTTTTTCCAACTCTTTATAACTCTCAATCCACGAAACGTCTAATTCGGCTTCACTCATTATATTAATAATTGATAATCGGTTATAAATGTAAACTAATCGAGTTACATATCATCGTAATAATCGTCGGGGTCTTCCATGCTCGCGTCGCTCTCGCTACAATCGCTCTCTGTCTCATAGCAATCGTCGCTTAATGGTTCCAAAAGGTCTTTTTCGTTCATATAAGGGGAGGTGTTTGGATACATCAGGTTTTCTTGGTCGCGACCGTTCTGCCAGCGCTCGGTCAGGAGGTACAGCTTCTCTTCTTGCGCGGCGTCCAGCCCCTTTTGGTCGTCCTCGTCGGTCGTCGCGGCGCTAGACAACTCGCTTGACCGGTCGTTGTTCGTCTTATATACGAGCCGGTTATCGGAACGGCTGATCTTCACCCAACCCGGGTCGACCTCGTCGGTGACCTTCGCGTTTTCGTCGGGTGTGGTGGCGGAGACGAAGTCCATATCGGAGTCGGCGCACGGTGACTTGGTTGCGGTGAGCTCGGGGAACGCGCTGTATTTCATCACAAACTCTTGCTTTTTGGGCTCGAGGGGTTTGGTGCGGGTGCGGGTGCGGTGCGCTGGACGCGAGACATTTTTCGGAGTTTTGAGGGACTCGAAGCGGTTGTTCATCTTAAGAGTTGAGGACATTATAAAATCGGTATTATGAGGTATAATGCTGTTGTATGATGTATTTTAGGAGGATACTGTGTCCTTATATGGAGACCAGCCCGCTATTTCAATTTTATAACTAATTCAAATAATAACTAAATATCATTACTATGTGTGTTAGCTAATTCATTATGAAAATAATTATAAAATAATTATAAAATAATTATAAAATTGAATATAATGTTAATTACAATAGTAATCATAATAATGTCTAGTAAACTTTCGGCTCTTTCTACAAGTCCATGTGTATGCATCCCGTATGCGCGCAACACAGAGTGGTTATTCGTGAAGAGCAGGTTCGAAAAGGCGTTCGGCGAACAATGTATTAAGAGGGTGGACATTGTTAACAAGCGTAATAAAAACAACCAGCTATATAATTGTATCTTCGTACACTTTAATAGCTGGCCCGAAAACACGATTGCGCAGAACACGCGCGATAAATTACTAAGCGGAGAAAGCGTCAAGCTTATTTACGATTTCCCGTGGTACTGGAAGTGTTACGCAAGTAAAAATAAGAGGGGCTAGTGCTATTGTGCTATTGTGCTATTGTGCTATTGTGCTATTTTGCTATTGTGCTATTTTGCTATTTTGCTATTTTGCTATTTTGCTATTTTTTTAATCATATAGTTATATTAATGGCTGATACTATAACATTACCAGACACCGCTGTGAATATGTCGTTGGTAAATGCGCTACTGGACAACGGGTGGGGTGGAAGTTGGGAGCAGAAGGGGGGCAACATCGTAATCGCGACTGTCGGCGGTCGGGAGGCGTCTCTCAAACGTCGCATTGGAAAGCGACCGTTCGAGTATTACGAGATTCAGCGCCTCGCCATATGTTTAGCTATCCAGATGGAGCAATTGGTGAAAATTAATAAAAGCTATTTGTTTTTTGATTTAGAGGATATCGGTGTCATTGACGATAATTGGTATATAATCACCAGCGTTGACGAAGAGTCCGATAAGATAGCCGACCTGATTCCCGACACTAATAGCGTGGAGTTTGTCAAGCCGGTGCGATTGAAGGGCGATTATATGGCGCCCGAACTGAAGACCTTTTTCGCGGATGAGGGGGGGGAGCTGCCGTTCCACACCAACGCCTCGTGCATCTATTATAGCGTGGCGGCTCTCATTATCGACCTGCTCGACGTTGACGATGAGGAGGCGGTGCGCGGAAGCACGCTCTATTTTTTTCTTAAGAGATGTTTGGAAAATGACCCAGATAACCGCTTTTTTTTATTTGTTTAGTTTATATGTCTATTGTCGCGATGAAGCGTAAATCAAGAGCGGCGAACAAAACAGTGTCGGGATATGGTGATGGATTTTCGCTCAGCGGGGGGCGGCGGAGCCAAGGCTGGGTGGGGCACAGCTCGGTGGGGCGCGGGCTCGGCGGGACGCGCTTTCGCGGCGCCAATCCGATGGCGGTGGGGCGGCTGGGCGGGGAGAGCGTGGTCAACGGCGGGCGATGCTCGGCCAACGACGCCTCCACCATCAAGCGGTCTACGATGAGCAACGGCGGCCACATTGCGTCCCGCGTGAGGAACCCCACGTCGGTCTTCTACGACGAGTGTACGGCGGCGAACTCAAAGGACTGGGTCCAGACCTACAACGAGTATGACCGCTCCCAAGAGGGGTATGTAAAGAGCAAGCATACCGAGGTGGCGGCCTCCAGCTGCGCCAAACCGTCCGACGACGCGGGGACATGCGACGACAAGAGCAAGAGAACGGGGGTCCTCGCGGTGGGCGAGGCGGCGACCGGTGCTATCTCGGCGAGCGACTATATGAAGGGCGGGTTGCTCCGAAAGAACTGCTTGCCGACACTGAACTCGATGGTCCATTGGCCGCAGTGGATCAACCATACGGGGTGCGACGTTAACTATACTACGCCGGGCGGGGGCTTTCCGGCGGAATGGGGGTGGGGTGCGTGATTTAAAGGCGAATCATTTTATATTAGGTTATAAAATGATTAGGTTATAAAATGATTAGGTTATAAAATGATTAGGTTATAAAATGATTAGGTTATAAAATGATTAGGTTATAAAATTGATATAAATATATTTCTCTCTATCTTAACCATTATGGCGTCAGAAGCAATCCAATCGTTCTTCGAACTTAAACTTTGGGTGTCTGAGGACGTGGCGGGGTTGCGCGAAAAATATACGGAGGCCGCGGTCAGGCACAACGCGGTGAGCGTTCCGTGCATCTACGAGTCCCACCTTGGGGAGTTTGACGCGGGGTTCGATTTGTTCTGCCCTGAGATGGTGGTGGTGGCGAGCGATACGGTCAAGATTAACCACCAGGTTAAGTGTGCGATGGATAAATACGCGCCCAATGGGTGGAGCGGTGGGAAGCCGGTGGGCTACTACCTCTACCCGAGGTCGAGCACGGGGACGAAGACGCCCTTGCGACTTGCTAATTCGGTTGGCATCATCGACTCGGGATACCGCGGCAACATCATTGCGGCGTTTGACAATCGGCGCTCCGACGGCGACGGCTACGTGGTGGGGGCGTTCAACCGCGTCGTTCAAATTTGCCCGCCCGATATCAGCTACCCAATGGTCGTCACTATGGTGAACAGCGAGGAGGAGCTGGGGGAAACCAACCGAAGTGCGGGGGGGTTTGGTTCCACGGGGGTATAAATTTATAAATATATAAATATATGGACCCTTCGGGTGGAGATACGAGCATAAGACTAACCATAGACGATGTGGGAAACGACAGCAGCTTTAACTTTGTTATGCTTGGCAACAACGTAATCAAGCAAATGTCGGGGTCGGGGTCGGGGTCCGAGTCGGGGTCGGGGTCGTTGAGCAACAGCGTCGGGGCGGGCATCGGAAGCGAGCCCAGCGACAGCGGCGATTCGTCGGACGGCAGCATCCGGCAGAATCCGATGGTTCTGTCGCCGACCAACTACGAGATGAAATTTAATAACGAACAGCGCGGAACAACCATCAAATACAAGAAACTATCTTACAGCAACGTGCGACGCCAAATAAACAAGTCGTATGAGCAGGATATGATTCACCGCTACTCTTCCGCGCTCGACATTCTCGCGAGCTACCTGAAGGGGCAAAAAATTATATATATGGAGTCGCGGAGCTACACCGTTAGAATATTAAACTGGCTGATGTTGCCGGCGATTTTTCTTTCGGCGGCGGTCTCGGTCATTCAGTCCCCGTTCCACTGTGAGGAGCGAGGCGAGCTCATATTGTCGGCGCTCTCTGCGTTCGTGGCGTTTCTGCTTGCGATAATAAATTTCTTAAAGCTGGACGCCTCCGCGGAGGCTTACAAAATATCGTCGCACCAGTACGACAAATTACAGACCTACGTGGAATTTCAATCGGGCAACGTTCTCCTCTTCAGCAATCCTATTTTGAATTCGGACAACGTGGGGCGAAAGTGGTGCGAACACAAGACGGTCATGGAGGTGATGTGTCCGCATCCTGCGGGTGTGGGGTCGGAGGGCGAGGAGGAGCGGCACAAGTGGATCCGCGACACGCAGCGAAAGAAGATAAGCGATATGTATCGGGAGCGTCAGGACGCGGAGACGGCGCTCATCGAGCAGATGCGCGATAATATTAAAAGCGTGGAGGAGAAAATAGGCGACATCAAGGAGACGAACCAGTTTATTATTCCCCGAACTATACGATACACCTATCCGCTGATTTATAATACGAATGTTTTTTCCGTTATTAAAAAAATAGACGATTACAAGGCGAAGACGATTACCACGCTGAAGAATGTTAAGAACGAAATCCGATTCATCAGCGAGATACAGAAACAGAACGATAATAAACTGCCGAAAGAGTATCGGGTGCGGGCGCGCTTGTTATTTAAACACAAGAAGAATCTAATGGATACGATTCTCTTTCTCAATACGGCGTTTTCGATGATCGACAAGATATTTCAGCAGGAGATTACGAACGCGGAAATAAAAAAAAACTATTGGTTTTGCTTTTTGCTCAACAGGATGTGCTGTATGTGCGGCGCGTCCTGTTTCCCTCGTGCGGGGCGGTGGTTCTTGCCGGACACCTATATTAGGCCGGAGGAGTGCGGTGGCGATATCCTACAGAAGCTGATGGTCGGGTGCGGCGGCACGCACATTGATATGACGGACGACGATGTTGAGCTAATACTAGAAAACAGGCGATATCTCTCTACTATTTTGAAGAATAAAAAACATCGTGGAGAGAATAACGTGTAAAAAATGTAGAGGGCGGTGGCGTGGCGTGGCGTGGCGTGGCGGCGGTGGCGTGGCGGTGGCGGCGGTGGCGGCGGTGGCGGTGGCGGCGGTGGCGGCGGTGGTGGCGGTGTAAAGCATTTTTGTGGAACAATTAGGCCTGCGTGGTTGGGTTTGGGTTAGTAGAGGGTTCCCAGCATTGGTCGCTGTTCACCATTACCTTGCGCTTTTCATTTTGTCTTTCGGTGATGTAGGTGTCGATGCTCTGCGTGTCGCGCCCGAAGCCCTCCATGCTGAACCGGAAGATGTCTACGGGCACCTTTTGACCGATGCGGTGGCAGCGCGCCACGGCCTGGTCCTCGACGGCGGGGTTCCAGTTTGGGCTAAGGAAATAAACCTCGCTGAACTGTTGGAGGTTCAGGCCCTCGCAGCCAACTTTAATCTGGAGGAGAAGCACATACTTGGTGCCGATGCCGGTGCTCGGTATGTTCGCCAAGATAGCCTTGCGGGCGCTGGCCGATGTCGCGCCGTTAATCTCCCCCACGGTAATGCCATTCTTAACGAGGCGCCGGCGCACGGTCTCCATCTCCAAGCGAAACTCGACGAACACCAGCTTCAGTCGCCCGTTATCCTTGCGCGCGATAATCTCTTCCGTCGCGCGGTCAATCTTGCTGTTGTTTCCGAGGGCGGCGTTGATGAGTCCGTCGGAGGCGTTCGGGTCGCGGAGCTCGGTCCCGTCGACGGACTCTTGTCCGGTTAGCTTTCCAACGTGCCTTGCCATCGACTTTGGCGCAGTGCACATCTGCTTTGAGAAGCAGATGAACGGAAGCGCGTATCGTTCCCACGGCGGCGTGAAGCGGTTCTTGCGGTCCATCAACGCCGAGAAGAGGATGCCGTGAATCTCCTCGGCGACATTGCGCTCCTCGTCGTTTTTCCAGTCTACGACTATCTCGTGATTGCTAGTCGCAGGCAGCTCCAGGTTGGCTGTTTTTTTTGTCCTTTTTATGATGAGCGCGCGCTTCATCTTGCGAACGATATCGTAGTTGGGGGCTTTATTCTTGTCTTTTCCTGCGATATTGAACGAGTATACTTGCTCGGGAATTTTCATAACCTTGAAGAGGCTATATAAATCGGACTCGCGATTCTGAATCGGAGTTCCCGTGACAAACCACATAATCTTGCTCTTAAGTTTTATGGCGTTTTTCTGTTTATCGGTGTCGTTGTTTCTCAGGTGGTGGGCCTCGTCAAATATCACGCGGTCCCACGATATCTTAGACAGCGGCAGGTCCTTGCGAAGCATTCCGTAGGTGGAAACGACGATTGGTGCGCTGGCGACGCGGGCTTCGGCGAGGCCGCTCGCGCCCGGTCCGTGGTAGACGAGCGGGTCGTGGCCAAGCGTGCTCTTTATCGCGGCGACCCACTGACACATGAGCGACTTGGGGAGGATAATCAGGGTGCGGCGCTTGAAGTTGCACAGCACGACCCCGAGCATCTGGATCGTTTTGCCGAGACCCATCTCGTCGGCCATTATGCCGCCACGCACGCCACCATACTCGTTCGGCGTGAGCTCGCGGTCGATACACCACGCTACGCCTTGGTGTTGGTGTGGCTTAGAGTCCATTCCGGAACGTTCCAGCAACGTTCCAAACCTTGACCTATCCAGCTGTTTGGTAAAATTCATTATCGTCTTTCGTATTGTTATGCCGATGTGATAATTTGCCAATTTACTTTCAATTTTATTTCAGGTCAAAAATAAAATTGAAATCGTTTTACAGGGTAATATCATAAGCATATTACAACAAGTTACCAAGATACAAATCTTACAATGAAGAACGGCACCTTTTGCAACATGTGTTTCAAGGCGGGGAAACCGGCGAGCGATTACAAGTCACACAGCGTCAAGGTCAAGGGCAAGGTCGTTTGTCCGTACCTCCTCTCCATCGAGTGCCGATACTGCCACGAGAAGGGGCACACTCCGTCGGGGTGTCCCGTGCTCAAGCGTAAGAAACGTGCGGCGAACGAGGCGCTTAAGAAATACGACGTCTCGGGGCTGCCGCCGATGCCGACGGTCCTGCGGCCGCTGGTGATGCCGGCGTCCAAGCTGGCCCCCGTTCCGGCGACGGTGCGGCCGCTCGTGATGCCGACGTCCAAGCTGGCCCCCGTTCCGGCGGCGGTGCGGCCGCTCGTGATGCCGAAGAACCACGTCTCGATTCAAGTAGCGCTCAGTCTAACGTTCGCCAAAGAGCCGCGCAAGTGGCGGGCGCCTTCCGACTTAGACTTATCCGACTTCCCAGCCCCGACGTCCAAGCTGGAGGGCGTCGCGGCGACGAAGAAGAAGATTATTAACGAGAAGCGGATGAGCTGGGCCGATATGTGCGATACGGACGAGGAGGATGATGAATTCTAATTGGGACTGGGTGCGGGGTGGGCGTGTGTTTTGCGGATATAATGTAGATAGATTTTTTTATTCGTCATCGCTATCATCCATTTTGGAATCTTCTAGGTGGGTTCGCATATGGTCGATGTGGTTGCGGATGTAATCGCACGCCTCTTCGGGAGTGTCCAACACGGTCGTATATAAAACTTCGCTGTTCGGCATCGGAACCGAGACGGTTATTTTTGTTGCCTCTATGATAACGCGAAACTCTTCGTAGGCGTTCGTCGTGGAGCGGTAGACGATGCTGTTATCACTACTCTGAGCCAGCTCCCACCCGGTGTCAAAAAAGAATTGGAGGCTCTGGCTAATATAGGTTGCGGAAATCGCCGACATGTCTGTTACGATGTATGTTTCGATGCCTTTAAATATTTTGGCTATGCTAATTTGTATGCTAATTTGTATGCTAATTTGTATGCTAATTTGTATGCTAATTTGTATGCTAATTTGTATGCTAATTTGTATTAAATATAATATTAAATATAACTGGTGGAATATATATATTTAAATATATATGGGTAAACTAGAATTGGAACTTAAACCAGAACTTGATATTCTCACGAAATATATTGGCACGCAGACGGGCGATGGGGAGACGACGGCGCACTACTACGAGTGCACTGCGAATAATTTTATCAAGAACTCCATCAAAAAAATACGCTGCTCTACCGCTCTCTACGATTCCATATGGGCCGATGGTCTCTGCGTGGCGCACGTGGTTGAGATGAACGAGATGTATTCGTCGCGCTTGCGCGGGGTGGGGGGCGACGCGGGGTCTGACGCGGTTTTCCAGACCAACCACATTGACGGACCGTTCGGATTGGTTCCGTACTTTACGCTCATACGATGTATCGTAACCATATACAACGAGAGCGCGATTAAGACCAACCTAAAGGGGACGGTCGTGGTGTGCGGTGCGGGCGATTTTTTAGCGCACGATTATAATCGCGACTTGCATTACATCTTTGGGGAGCAGGGTGCCGACGAGAAAAGATACGTCTTGAAATTACACTACGTTCTCTATCCCGAGTGGATGCCGATGTTTTGTGTGGATGTCTATAAGTATTGGAACGTTGGGTGGAATACGATGGCGAGGAGCCTATTTAGGTTCGCGCTTAATCCGAAGACGCCGGTGGAGGTGTTCATCAATTGGGGGATCAACCTGGCGACGTTCCTCGCTGCGGGGGTTGTGTGGGTTTTATTCGCCCTGTCGTCCGTCTCCTTTCTCGAGCTCGGTCAGGCGTGCGCTCATTATATTGAACATATTGAACATCGATACGATAAGGTCGGCTGTTAATTCGGGCGTCATTAAATTCTTCGCGGTTAAACCTATCGTTGGATTCATGCGGTTCTGATTATATATCGACGCTTTGTTGGCGGTGTTAATTTCTTTTAACCAGGTTGACATAAGCTCAAGGTTCGGCTCGATTAAAAGTTTTCTATTAATTTCATTTTCTTCTTTAGCTTTTCGTTTTTCTCCCAATGCTTCCATTTCGTCGGTTTCCGTCATCATATTTGATTAAGTAATAATGTTATTTAATCAAATCAAATTAAGTCGCTCTATATTGGGTTCGAACCAATGGCCTTCCGATTAACAGTCGGACGCTCTACCAACTGAGCTAATAGAGCAACAACCAAAAAAAACCGTTTTGTATATTTATACCTACTATTCCTGTTATGTATGATACATCGGAATTAGTCAAACCTATTTTAATATACAATCGGTTTATTTTTATCTGGATGTTTGGGTGGGGGGGGTGCTGTATGATACCTTTATACCGGGTTTATGTGTGCAATACGATAGCTAATCGTTGCAATATTACACCATTTTATATTTATTTTTATAAATTTTTATTTTTATACTATCACATTATATCAGTAAGAGATACCAAAATTGAATTATGCAGGTATCGTTAATGTTCGGAAACATTAATTGCTCGTATTATCTCATTATACTGATTTGCTACTGCCGCGTCTTCGTCATTGCGTGCGCGGTCGTGTAGCGGTGTGTAAACTTGCCGAGCGTTATATTACAAGCTATACACAATATGACTATACCTTCTCGTCGCCTCGTAGTCGCCTCGTAGTCGCCTCGTCTCGTAGTCGCCTCGCCTCGTAGTCGCCTCGTCTCGTAGTCGCCTCGTCTCATCACCTGCTTGCGGACAACATAAATATCAATCATTGAATAATTTATATTTGGATTTGCTGTTAGTTGTCCTCGTCCTCGTCCTCCTCCACATACTAATAGTATATATATACTTTAAATCGTTTATAGTTTTATTGTAATATTAATATAATGGGTCTCACTCTCAGCGGTGTGCGGGGGCTCTTTTGGCGATGTCACTACGAGAAGA
>Ga0115568_10001095_pt1 | contig 19729 bp, 15 predicted proteins | sample COGITO_mtgs_1204_FD_87296 | JGI IMG/M metagenome (GOLD analysis project Ga0115568, IMG submission 87296) | Pelagic marine microbial communities from North Sea - COGITO_mtgs_120426 | ecosystem: Environmental > Aquatic > Marine > Epipelagic | place: Germany:Helgoland, sampling site Kabeltonne...
CAATCACTCTCACAAATCGGTAAGTTAAGGGTGGATGAGCGGTCCTACGAGCCCTGTGTGGTTTATGTTGATGGTCAATATTGGGGTGTCTACGAATTACGTGAGAAAGTCGATGACCATGATTTCACAAGTTATTACTACGACCAAGGGAAAAATGATATAGATTTCTTAAAACGATGGGGAGGCTTGAACGTTGATTATGGAGATGTGAACGCTTGGAACAATGATTACAACTTTATCACAACAAATAATATGGCTGTACCAGCTAATTTTGCTTATGCAGATAGTGTTTTTAACTGGAAAAGTTTAATAGATTACACTGTACTTAACTCTTATATGGTATGTAAGGACATGTTAAACTGGAACACAGCGTGGTGGCATGGTAAGGATCCTAATGGTGATAAGAAGAAATGGAGGTATATATTGTGGGATATGGATGCAGTCTACGGTCATTACGTAAACTTTACTGGGATTCCTGATGAATCAATGTCTGCAGACCCATGTAATATTGAAACTTCTCCACAGATTGATGACCCAGATGGACATATGGTTATATTAAATTCACTATTAGCAAACCCAGAAGTAGAACAGTGGTATGAGTCGAGGTACATTGACTTAGGAAATACATTGTTTCAATGTGATTTCTTAATTACTCATCTTGATAGTTTGGTCAATTTAATAGAACCAGAAATGCAAGGGCATTGTAACCGTTGGGGAGGAAGTTATGCTGGTTGGCAAGCAAATGTTCAGGCCTTTAAAGATTCAATTCTTAATCGTTGTTCTTCTTTAGATAGTGGTTTAATCGATTGCTATAACCTTGATGGCCCATATAGAATTGCTTATAATGTTGCCCCTATGAATACTGGTGATGTTAAGATTAACTCTGTAACTCCTGTTTCATATCCGTATGCAGGAGATTATTTTGGAGGTATTGATATCAATATTGAGGCGCTTCCTAGCAATGGAAATATTTTCCATTATTGGGAGGTAATTAACCAACCTGATTCTATTTCTCTAGATTCATTGAGCAATCCAGCAATTTTTCGAATCGGCCAAGCCGACTCTGTTATTGCTCATTTTATTGTAGCAGATTCAACTTACCTTACCTTTAATGTTGATCCTCTTATTGGAGGAAATATAGCTATTGATGGAAATACTCCACCTACTTATCCTCATTCTGATTATTATACTACTACAAGCCAATTATTGCTGGAGGCAACGCCCCAGCCAGGATATTTATTTTTAAATTGGACATCGACAAGTACAGCATTTACAGCATCAAATATAGCAAATCCAGCAACGATTTCGGTCGATTTGATTGATTCAATAGTCGCACATTTTGTTAAAATTGATTCCGTATTAATGACGTTTGATGTGACCCCGGTTGGCGCTGGAGATATTGTTATAGATGGGTTTAATCCAATTGCATATCCCTACACCGATTCAATAATTGTAGGTGCGCAAGTTACAATTGAGGCGCTACCACAACCGGGATACATTTTTGATCATTGGTCCTCGACAAATGGAACAATCTTTACAAACTCAGATACCGATAACCCTGCAACAATTTCAATAGGAGCAGCAGATATTATAATAGCACATTTTATCCTTGACGAAAAACTATTGGTTTTTGATGTAGTACCTGATTTAAAGGGTAAAATAAAGGTTGATAATATTTCACTTGGTAATATATATCCAATTAGCCTGAATCAGGCTAATGGACTAGTATTAGAGTTAAAAGCAGTGCCAAAAACAGGATATTTGTTTGTAACCTGGGAATCTGTCAATGGAACAGCCCTTCAGCCTTCTGCAGACACTAATATAGTTAGTATAACTGTTACACAGCCAGATACGATAAAGGCTTATTTTATCCCCGATACATTTGATATTAAATTTAATGTCAATCCAATTGCAGGTGGTAATATTGCTATCGATGGAACTATACCTAATGCATATGTTTTCTCAGATCGTTATATAGCAGGCACAGTAATTCAACTAGAAGCAATAAATAGTGAGAACTATTTATTCGATCATTGGGAAACAATTCATCATGAAATTTTGCCCGATAGTATGGATTTAGAAGTTAGTTTTACTGTTAAAGCAATTGATTCTATTGTTGCAATATTCTTGGAATTACCTCCTGAAGGTGCTTTTGTTCCCATGGCATTTTCTCCTAATAATGATGGAAATAATGACTGGCTTTATGTTTACGGGGAACAAATAGTATCAATGGATATTGAAATTTTTGATAGATGGGGGAAAAAAGTATTCCAAGCAAACGATCAAAAAATTGGTTGGGATGGGCGTTATAATGAGAATGATGTAATTCCTGGCGTGTATTATTACAAGGTGAATGCAATTTTCCAAAATGGAAATTCAGCCACTACAGCTGGAGATGTAACTTTAGTAAGATAAGGAAATGAAGTCACTAGCTGCATATATCATTTTAGGGTTGAGTTTGACGTTTACTTTTACCATTGATGCTCAAGACATTCATTTTTCCCAGTTTCATCAAACTCCACAATTATTAAACCCTGGAGCTACTGGTAATTACGAAGGAAAGGGCAGGCTCATAATTAATTATAAAAACCAATGGGGAATTATTGGCTCATCCTATAGAACGTATGCCGCATCTTTTGATTTACCAATCTTAAAAGGAAAAATGAATGGCGGCTATATAGGAGTAGGAGGAAATTTTTATAAAGATGCTGCAGGTAGTTCTAAATTCGGCAATACTATTGGTTCACTTTCTTTAGCTGGCGTGCTAGAAATTCACGATAAAGGTTATCTTTCTGCTGGAATTCAAGTAGGGGTTGGCCAATATTCTGCAGATTTAACGAATGCAACATGGGGAAGCCAATTTGATGGCTATGGTTTTAACCCTGCATATTCAACTAATGAAAGTGCCATTGTATTCGCCTCTAAACCATATGCCGATGTCGGTGCTGGGATCTATTATCAGCTTAGTAATAGTTCATCAAGTTTCTTAGACGAAACCATTCATGAAATGGATTTTGGTGTTGCCGTTTTTCATTTAAACAGACCTAAACAGGAATTTATGGGTATTGAAGAAGGGAGATTACCAGCGAAGTTAGTTCTTCAAGGGGCCATGGAAAAAGGATTCGCTTTAAGTCCCTTTGCAATTGTTCCAACAGTCTTTTATGCTGTTCAGGGTCCGCACACAGAATTTGTAGGAGGAATGTTGTTAAAAGTAAATTTTGGCGGAACAACTAAACTTACTGGGCTTAGTAAAAAATCGGCAATCTACTTTGGAGGCCATTATCGTTGGAAGGATGCCATAATTGGTAAAGTGATGTTAGAATTTCAAGATTATATGGTTGGCGTTTCTTACGATGCCAATGTGTCGTCTTTTAAACAGGTATCTAATGGAGCTGGTAGTTTTGAGGTTTCTATTAAGTATACTAGTAATCACAAGCAATTGCTTCACCATCATTCAAAGTAAAATATTATTACCATTCATTCTTAATTTATCACGTTTATCATATCATAAAATTATGAAGGTAATTCATGTTTACCTTTGATAATATGAATGAAAATAAGGTATCCATTGGTAGCGTCTTTAAAACGATTGTTTGGCCAAGAAGAAAACTACTATTTGTTGGTTTAGTATTAATCATAATAAGTCGTTTAGCTAGTCTAGTCCTTCCTGGAGCATCCAAATATCTTATGGATGATGTCATAGTAAACAATGATTTTGACAAACTGTATGATATAATTTATTGGGTTGGTGGTTCCATTATTGTTCAAGCAATAACTTCCTTTTCTTTGACGAGATTATTGAGCGTTGAAGCTCAGCATCTTATTGCAGAATTGAGAGCACGGGTTCAAAAAAAAGTATTGAGTTTACCCATTAGTTTTTTTGATAATAGCAAATCAGGAGAACTAGTTTCAAGAATTATGACTGATGTTGAAGGGGTTAGAAACCTTGTTGGAACTGGTCTTGTCCAGTTAATCGGAGGTTCCTTAACTTCGATTATTTCATTGGTATTGTTAATTAAAATTAGCCCAATGATGACGGCATTTGTCTTAATTCCGGTAATTATATTTGGAGTTGTTGCAATGAAGGCGTTTGGATTTATTCGACCAATATTTAAAGAAAGAGGGAAAATTAATGCGGAGGTTACCGGCAGATTAACTGAAACTTTGAATGGAGTGCTTGTCATTAAAGGGTTTAACGCAGAAAAGCAGGAAATCAATACGTTTGAAGAAGGGGTAGAAAAACTTTTTAGAAACGTAAAAACAAGTTTAACATCTACAGCAATAGTAACTAGTTCCGCTACATTGTTACTCGGTTTAGCATCGGCAGGTATAATGGGCATTGGCGGTTATATGATCATGGAAGGTGATTTAACTTTTGGTGAATTTTTAGCCTTCACCTTGTATTTAGGCTTTTTAATCGCACCGATTGTGCAAATGAGCAATATCGGAAGTCAATTAACGGAAGGGTTTGCGGGTCTTGACAGAACAGAAGAATTAATGAATCTCCAATCAGAACACGATTCTGAATTACGCACTGTTGAACTACAAAATTGTAAAGGCGATATAAAGTTTGAAAATGTTTCATTTGCTTATGAAGAAAATAAAGAGGTATTAAAGAACATAACTATAGATGCTCCCCAAGGCAGTGTAACTGCCTTGGTTGGGTCTTCTGGTTCTGGGAAAAGTACTATTGCGGGTCTGGTTTCATCATTTCTTATTCCAGAAAAAGGGAAAGTAACAATCGATGACTTTGATATGGCAACTTTGACTTTAAATAGTTATCGCCAAAATTTAGGAGTTGTATTACAAGATGACTTCTTATTTGAAGGTACTATACGTGAAAATATTATTTTCCCTAGACCTAATGCAACAAATGAACAAATTAACGAAGCAGCAAAGGCAGCTTATGTTGATGAGTTTACAGATCGTTTCGAAAAAGGACATGAAACAGTAATTGGGGAAAGAGGAGTAAAACTATCTGGAGGACAAAGACAGCGTATTGCTATAGCTAGAGCAGTTTTAGCAGACCCAAAAATTTTAATTTTAGATGAGGCAACATCTAATTTAGATACAGAAAGTGAAGCCTTAATTCAAGAAAGCTTGGGCAAGTTAATGGAAGGCAGAACTACGTTCGTTATAGCTCACAGATTAAGCACAATTCGTAAAGCAGATCAAATCTTAGTAATTGAGCAGGGTGAAATTGCGGAGAAAGGAACACATGACGAACTTATTACATTAGAAGGCCGTTACTATCAATTATTTACTTATCAAGCTAGGATTTAAAAAAGTACTTTTGTTAGGTAATTTAGTTCATGGGCGATTTTTCGATAAAAAATAGACAACGAAATATTAAGTTGCTTAAATCGAAAGAATTTGATTTAATTCTAATCGGAGGCGGGATAACTGGTGGAGGAGTTTTTCTTGATGCTCAACAAAGAGGTTTATCATGTTGCCTTCTAGAAATGCAAGATTTTACGGAAGGGACTTCTTCCAAATCAACCAAGCTTATTCATGGCGGATTGCGGTACCTTAAGCAAGGTAACTTTAGGTTGGTTCACGAAACAGGAAAGGAACGAAATGTTGTGGCGCACATAGCTAGACATTTAACCCATCCTAAAGAAGTATTGCTGCCGACAATAAAGGGGGGCATTTTTTCTAAACTTCAATTGAAATTCGCTTTGTGGGTATATGAAAAACTGGCTCAGGTGCCTAAAGAGTTAAGGCATTCGAGTTATTCAAAAAATGAGCTTATTAATGTGCTACCGGGAATTCAAAAGGAGAACTTACTAGGTGGAGTTGGTTATGTCGAGTATCAAACCAATGATTCTCGATTAACTATCGAAGTAATTAAAAAAGCGGTTGAGTTGGGCGGGGTTGCTGTTAGTCGGTTACGAGTGTCTGAACTTATCGAAGGTGAAAATGGTGTTGTGGCTTCGATAAAGGTGAAAGATATAATGAGTAACGACACATTTACTGTGAATGGTAAATGTGTTATTAATGCTACAGGCCCTTGGACGGATAATTTACTAACGGTAAAAAGTAACTCTTTTATATCCAAAATTAAACCAACTAAAGGTGTTCACCTAGTTTTTGACCAGAATCGATTCCCTTTGTCAAAAGCAACCTATTTCGATACACCCGACAAGAGAATGATTTTTGCGATTCCGGAAGATGGAAAAGTCTACGTTGGTACTACAGATACTTTTTATGAAGGTGACTTGACTAATCCAACAATTACAAACTCTGATGTAGATTATTTGCTTGCGGCGTGCAATAACATGTTTTCAGAACTTGATTTAAAAAGTGAGGATATCGATGGGGCGTGGTCAGGAATTCGCCCGTTAATTGATGAAAAAAACAAAAAGCCTTCAGAAATTTCTAGAAAGTATGAAATATACCAGGATACTTCTGGTGTGTTATCCATAGCAGGGGGTAAGCTAACTGGTTACCGTAAAATGGCGGAGAAAATTGTAAATACGGCTATCGATAAACATTTTCATAAGGCACACTTAGATCCATGTAATACCAGCACATTAAGATTGGCAGGTAGTGAATTTGATAGCAATAAAAGTTATTCTGAAATTTTGGAAGAATTTTTGGAGAGCGCTACTAAAACAGGTTGGAAAGAGGAAGAAGCCAAATGGGTTTTTAGTCAATTCGGTAGTCAAGCAGAAGCTATTTTAAATTTGCAAGTAATTACGGGGGATATACCCGAATACCTTCACAAAACTGTATTATATACCCTAGATAATGAAGCAGTTCAAACGCCAACTGATTTTTTTGTTAGGAGAACCAATTTATTTAATTTTCATTTTGAGGTAGTTCGCTTGCACTATGATAGCGTAAGTCAAATTATCAATTCTTACGTAAATTTAAAACCCGATCAGATTGCGACAGATGAACGAAAATTTAACGCAATGCTTGATACGCTAAAGAAAATAAAACAGAGTGTTTAGGTTATGTTTACTGTATCAAATAAAAGTAATATGAATAATCAAAACATAGAATGCCTATCGTAATTAGAAAACTGAAATGTTTAACATTGATAATGACTGTATTAATTTCTTCTTGCAGCACGACTGAGGATGAAGACGAGATTATAGGAGATGTACAATCAATAGACGTTATTACCCCCGAAGTAATACTTGATTCTATATCTATGCCTGTATGGGTAAATGGTGAAAAATTATCAAAAAGACAGTTCGAGATTCTAGAAGAAAAAGCTATTCGAAAAGTTAATGAGCTGGCTAATTATTTAAGAGTTATGGCCGATTCAACTATAAGCACCAAAAATAGAGAGAGGGCTTATGATAAAGCGTTAGATGATTTCGAGCTATTAGCAACAGTTTCAACTGATGATATAATCATGCCAACACGTTTGTTTCTTCAGTATGTATTGGCCTTAGACACTAGTTATGGTGAATACTCAATAACCAATATTCAAATATCTAATAACATAACATCAATTACTAAGGACGGAGTTTTACATTGTCAAATTACGGGACTTGATAAACACACAGCACATTGCTCCATTGACTTTACATTACATCAAAATTCGAGTGAGGAGAGAAAACATGCATACTGGGATATACTCTTAGGTAATATTGCATTGATCGAATAAAGAATACAAGTCTTACCTTTGCACAAAATCGCGTAATCATGAGCACTTTTGATGAACTTAAATTATCCAACCCTCTTCGCAATGCGATTGACGAATTAGGGTTCGAAACGCCTACACCAATTCAGAGTCAGTCTTTTACAGTAATCCGTTCTGGAAAAGATGTTGTTGGCATTGCACAAACGGGTACAGGTAAAACATTGGCTTTTATGATGCCTCTGTTAATGGATGTTAAATATTCTAAAGACATTCATCCTAAAATTCTAGTGATGGCTCCAACAAGAGAATTGGTGTTGCAAATTGCAGAACGTATAGAAGAGTTTGCAAAATATATTAATGTTAGGGTACTTCCGATATATGGCGGAACCAATATCAATACACAGAAGCGTGCTTTAGCAGAGGGAGCTGATATTATTGTTGCTACTCCCGGAAGGTTATATGATTTAGCGCTTAATGGCAATGTTCAATTAAAGGCGATTAAGAAATTGGTTATTGATGAAGTTGATGTTATGCTCGATTTAGGCTTCCGATTTCAGCTAAATAATATTTTCGAGCTACTTCCAGAAAAGCGACAAAATATAATGTTTTCGGCCACAATGACCGAAGAGGTGGATGCATTGATAAATAGCTTTTTCAGGTTTCCTGAGAAAATAGCAATAGCCATTAGTGGAACGCCTTTGGATAATATTTCGCAAGAGTGTTATGCTGTTCAGAATTTCTATACGAAAGTTAATCTGCTGAAAGATTTACTGCACGATAAAGAAAAATACCGAAAGGTTTTAGTTTTTGTTTCGAATAAAAGAAGTGCAGATCGATTATTTGAAGCTTTAGATGAGGATTTTGGAAACGAGCTTTGTGTGATTCACTCAAACAAGACACAGAATTATCGAATGCGTTCGATTGAACAATTCGATAAAGGCGTAAACAGAATACTTGTTTCTACAGATGTAATGGCGAGGGGAATTGATTTAGATAGAATTAGCCATGTCATCAATTTTGACACACCGTTTTACCCAGAAAACTACATGCACCGAATAGGTAGAACTGGCCGTGCAGAGCAAAAAGGTAATTCGTTATTGTTTTATACAGAGAAAGAGACCGCAGCCAAAGAAAGAATTGAAGAATTAATGGATTACCGTATTCCGGAAAATGAATTTCCTGGTAGTGTTGAAATAGCAAAACAGTTAACGCCAGAAGAACGACCTAGAGATGCTGAAAGTTATGTTCCAAATCAGGCTATTGACCAGAGAGGACCAGGATTTCATGAGAAAAAGGAAAAGAACAAGAAAGTTAATTTAGGTGGTTCTTACCAAAGAGAAATTGAAAAAAAGTACAAAAAGCCTAAAACAAGGGGAGATAAGACGTACCATAAGAATACCAGAACTAAAAAGAAAAAATAGCAATACTATCTACATTTTTTACAAAACGAAATGCAGATAAGTATTCATCTACACACTAATATTAATCTTCTCCATTACTCAAGTTATCGTATGACATATTCGTAATGACAACAAAATGAAATTCGACTATAATACAATTGATTTACCAGTTAAAGATGTAATTCCTGATATTCAAAAACGATTAGCAGAATCTTCTACACTAATCGTTAAAGCACCTCCAGGCGCTGGAAAGAGTACCCTTGTACCTTTAGCTCTTCTAAAAGATATTTGGCTAAAAGATCAAAAGATATTGATGCTCGAACCAAGACGATTGGCAGCTAAAACTATAGCTACTCGAATGGCAGATTTGCTAGGTGAGAGTGTCGGTGAAACGGTGGGCTATCGAATTCGTTTTGATACAAAGGTTAGTTCAAATACTAAACTAGAAGTGTTAACCGAAGGAATTCTAACACGGATGATTCATCAAGACAATGGGCTTGAAGGAATAGGTCTTATTATTTTTGATGAGTTTCACGAGCGCAGTATTCATGCAGATGTTGCTATGGCATTGTGCAGAGAAGCGCAACAAGTTTTGCGTCCCGACTTAAGAATATTGGTAATGTCAGCTACATTAGATATGCCAGAACTGTCTCGAATGCTAAACGCAAGAGTTGTAGAAAGTTTAGGGCGCCAGTACCCGGTTGAAGTACAATACTCAGGAGAAAGTGATATTCGGCTACTGCCAGACCTAGCAACGCGTGTTATTAAATCAGCAATGAAAAAGCACGATGGTGATGCTTTAGTTTTTCTGCCAGGGCAGGGAGAGATTAAGAAATGTGAGGAAATTTTAAAGAAGACACTTAAAGGTGTTCAAATTCATCCATTGTATGGTCAGCTGCCACACGCAAAGCAAATGACCGCTATTTTTCCTGACAAAGAGGGTAGACGAAAAGTAGTGCTGACAACTAATATTGCTGAGACTAGTTTAACGATTGAAGGAATCAAAATTGTGGTTGACTCCGGTTTTGCAAGAACAGCCAAATTCGATCCCAATTCAGGTTTATCCCGATTAGAAACGGTAAAGATTTCTAAAGATTCCGCAGATCAACGAACTGGGCGTGCAGGTCGTTTAACAGAAGGTGTTTGTTATCGAATGTGGACTTTGGCTACTCAAAACCAAATGAATGAGCACGGTACCCCTGAAATTGAACAAGCAGATTTAGCATCGCTAATGCTTGATATGGCCCAGTGGGGTATTACCGAACCAAGTCAGCTTACTTGGTTGTCCCCACCGCCAAGAGGTAATGTTGCTAAAGCAACAGCCTTGCTTCACGAACTCGAGGCATTAGCGCACAACAGAATTACAGCACACGGCAAGCAATTGCATAAATTACCAACTCATCCTAGAATTGCTCATATGCTTATCAAGGCAAAGGAATCTGGTCAATTGCCTTTAGCTACCGATATAGCTCCGTTGCTAGAAGAACGCGACCCACTTAATAGTGAGGAAGGTATCGATATTAACACACGAATCGAGGCCCTTAGAAGATTTAGAAGAGATAAGGCGGGTAGTAATCGTTTTTCTCGAATAGAGAAGATAGCTGCTCAATACCGTAAAATGTTCAGTATTGAGCCAGAAAATAGCCCTGTAGAAGATTATGAAACAGGTTTGTTGCTTGCATATTGTTACCCTGAGAGAATTGCCCATGCCAGACCTGGCAATAACGCACAATACCAAATGGCTAATGGTAAAATTGCTGCTGCAGGGCACAAAGACGATTTAGCTCACGAACCGTGGTTGGCTATAGCCCATGTTAACGATAGGCAAGGAATGGGTAAGATATTCATGGCTTCACCTATAGATCCTAGAGATTTAACTCCTATGTTGAAAACTAAGGAAGTAATTACTTGGGATACAAAAAATGGGGGATTAATAGCGACAAAAGACACTCGAATTGGTAGAATTGTTTTGCAAAGTATTCCTCTACCAGAACCAGATGAAAGTAAATTAACCGAAGCCATAACGAATGCAATACGAAAGGAGGGAAGGTCGCTTTTAAATTGGGACGAAGAGGTTGCGCAATGGCAAAATAGAGTACTCTCATTAAAGAAATGGTACCCGGAAGATGGTTGGCCCGATGTAAGTGTGGAAACATTGTTAAGCACAAACGCTGAATGGTTAAGTCCTTATTTAAACAAAGTAAGGAAAGCTGCCGATTTAAAGAAAATCGATCTTAAAGAAGTGCTGTATTACAGTTTAGAAAACTCGCTTCAAAAAAAGCTAGAGCAATTGGCACCCACTAAAGTGAACGTACCGAGCGGTTCGTCTATTAAGTTGAATTACCAAGCTAGCGGTTCCGCCCCGATATTAGCTGTGCGATTGCAAGAATGTTTCGGGCTAGAGTCAACACCAATGGTTAACAGTGGTAAAACAGGGGTGTTGATGCACTTACTTTCACCTGGTTATAAAATTGTGCAAATTACCTCCGACCTTAAGAGTTTTTGGACTAATGCTTATTTTGATGTTCGGAAAGATTTACGCCAACGTTATAAAAAGCATTTCTGGCCGGAAAACCCAACAGAAGCAATTGCTATTAAAGGAACGAAAAGACAGAATAATATGAGGTAAGTTTAATCAATACTTGTTTTTTAGAATTGTATTTCTCATTGTTTTCTTCTAAATTCGAACTTGAACGATTTCTTATTTAGATTAACGGTTAAATTTCATTTTATAGAAATTTTACAAAAAAACAAACAATGTTGATGTTTGAAAAGTTAATATTTATGAAACCTAATATTTTTAATAATCTGCTAATTTTGTTAAGCATTTTAATTTTATTGATGGCTTGTAGCAATCTTAAAGAAGACAATAATTATTTTCTTAGTGAGAATAAATACTTAAAATTAGAAATAACGAAAGCATTAAAACAAGTAAAATACGCTGAAAATATTCAAGTTAACGTTTCAGGAATTGAAGGCGGTAAAAGTAAAGTAAATGAACGTCTTAAAAGAGATGGCGGTAAAAGTGCAACATCTAATGTTTCAAATGGAAAATATAATTTTTATACAGATGAATGGCCTATTAACGAAACAAAATATTTTGATGATATTTTAATTACAAGGGTAGGCGGTGTTAACACAGAAATTGGGGTAACTAATATTACCTACGATACACAAAGAAAATTGCTTTTAGATTTAAAGTATAGAGTGAAAAATGATGGAATGTCGAGAGATAGACACGATAAATATGCTGAACGCTATAAACGAAAAGCCTCTGGTGGTATACTGCATGTTTTTCTAACTCGAAACTCATTCGATAGTGCTAATATGGATCATTACGAAGTTTATATTTATAATAAAAAAGGGTATGAAATGTTTCATCAGGCATATTCTAATCAGATTCCAAAAACTTATGCTGAAGAAACCGATTATATGTGGAAAAATGAAGGCAAAATGATGATTATGCCAGATTTGTATTTACCCGTAACAATAGAGGTCATTGATATGAGTGGAGAAGAAGATGTCAAACATCAGTTTAGAATAGAAACGAAGCTTAAAAAATAACCTAGATTTTTATTTCTGAATGGAGGTAATGAATATTTCTTATCAGCAGATGTAACTTTTTGATCCGCAAAGCCATCAGAGAAAAGATATATGATGGTACCTTTTTCCTATTGTCACTCATTTTGATTAAAATTATCGACAATAAAGAGAAGGTTATATTAGTAGAATGAGGTCTATATTTAAACTCTCTCTAGAACAGTCGCATATCCTTGTCCAACACCAATACACATTGTAACAAGTGCATACTGCTTATTTTGATTTTGTAATTCAATAGCTGCTGTTTGCAATAATCTGGCACCAGACATGCCTAATGGATGACCTATAGCTATTGCTCCGCCATTAGGATTTATTCTAGAGTCGTTATCTTCTAGTCCCCACTCTCTAATACAGGCTAAACTCTGGGCAGCAAATGCCTCATTTAGCTCAATAATATCAATGTCATCCATCGTGATTCCAGCTCGTTTTAAGGCCTTATATGATGCCTCTACTGGTCCGATACCCATAATTCGAGGCTCGACACCGGCAACTGCTCCAGACACGATTCTCGCCATAGGGTTTAGATTGTTCTTTCCAGCATATTCTCCCGATGCAATTAATAGTGCCGCAGCGCCATCATTAAGTCCAGAAGCGTTACCAGCTGTAACTGACCCATTTTCTTTTCTGAAAGCTGCTCGCAATTTGCCTAAGCCTTCTAGGCTTGAATTCGGTTTAATAAATTCATCACTGTTAAAGATAATTGGATCTTTTTTTCGTTGCGGTATCACTACATCAACAATCTCCTCTGTTAACCTTCCACTGGATTGAGCCTTAGTCGCTTTCATTTGAGAATTATATGCAAATGTATCTTGATCTTCTCTGCTAATGTTATACTTGTCAACTAAATTTTCTGCTGTTTGGCCCATCCCTTCGGTGCCATATAGCTCCTTCATCTTTGGGTTAATAAATCTCCATCCAAAACTAGAGTCAAACATTTGGGCATCTCTGCCAAAAGAGGTTGAAGCTTTTGAAATAACCCAGGGTGCGCGAGTCATACTTTCTATACCTCCAGCGATATACAAATCTCCATCACCGTTCTTAATAGCTCTCATGGAATTAATAGCCGCAGCCATACCTGATGAACAAAGTCTGTTTACTGTTTCACCAGGAACAGAGTGAGGTAATCCCGCCAAAAGCAAAGACATACGAGAAACATTTCTGTTGTCTTCGCCTGCTTGATTAGCGCACCCCATAATAACATCCTCAATGTCTTTTGGATTTACATTTGCATTTCTTTGCATCAGCTCTTTGATAACAATTGCGCCTAAATCATCAGCCCTAACTAGAGCCAAAGAACCCCCAAAATTTCCAACAGCGGTTCTTATTCCGTCAATGATATATGCCTCTTTACTCATGTTTCTTGTATTTAGAGGCGAATGTAAGAAAATAATAACGTTAGATTTGCACCTCAAAATTAGAACAATGGTAAACTATATAACAGATAGGATTTCCTACTCAGAAAATGATGGTATTTTAACGGTGGTTATTTCGGGTAAAGTCGAGAAATGGCAGGAATCTCTGCTTACTGTTTGGATGGTTGCCTGGACTTTTTGTGGTGTTTATGTTTTTACTCAACTAATTGCAGGAGAATACGCAAAAGAAGAGAGGTTGATAATGTTTGTTTACGAGGTCTTTTGGACTTATTTCGAGTGGAAATTAGTTTATGCTTTTTTTTGGAGAAAATGGGGTAATGAAATAATTAAGGTATCAGAGGAAAGCGTTCGAATTAAAAATAACATTAAAAACTATGGGAAAGTCAAAAACTACTTTGTAGAAAATATTGAAGAATTGCAATGTATTAATTCGCCAACCAAATCTTTTGCAAAAGTAATGGGAAACTCTTTTTGGAATATAACAGAAAAGACGATTAGCTTTTCCTATTTTGATAAATTAATCGTCTTTGGAATTCAGTTAAAAAATAAGGAATCTAAGAAGATTGTAAAGATAATTACAACACATCTTAGAAAGACGGCATAGACCTTCTTCTTTTGATTTTCTTTCCTCTTCCGTATTTATTTTTCTTAACTAATTTATAGTTAAGCTGAAGTTGAGCAAACATATATCCATCTCTATCATTAGGGTCACCGCGTTGAGCTCCGGGGTATTGAAAAGTAGACGGATTTAAGGCTGGATTTGCTGCTTCTGCAGAAGCCTGACCATAGGCCGAAGTTAAGTCACTTTCGTTATAGTAATTTCCACTAACATCATCTAAATAATCAGTAGTAGTAAATCTGTATCCTCCTTGAAGAGATAATCTCCATTGTGTATTAATAGCATACCGTAAACCCATTCCAACAGGAATGGCAACGTTTACAGACGAGTATTGTTTTGGACCGCCAATTAGACCTTGGCCTTCAGTGCGTAATGGTTTAAGTCTTGTGCCGCTAATCGTTCTAGGATCAAAGTAAAACGCCCCAACTCCAGTAAATAAATACATCCCAACAGAAAAAGATTTTTTGCCTTTAGCTCCTTTTATTTTGTAGCGACTCCCAGCAACCTCACCAATCAGATGGTACTCTCCAACTACCGATAGTTCTACTATTGGTGATTTAAAATTTAAGTTTCGGTCTCTTCTATATATATCATTAGTTAATCTATCATCACCGCTAACTTGTGCATAAAACAAACCAGTTCTAACAGCTATGTTTTTCTTTATGTAATAACGATAAGAAAAACTAAGTGAGTATTTGGTAAGTGTGGGTTCCAAATCATAGATAAAGTCAGAACCAACCCGATCTCTTCCTCCAAGCTCGGTAAGGCTATTACTTGCGCCAACACCAAAACTAAGCTCATTACGATATTGTCTCCAGTAATTAGATCCTCTAAAAAGTTGAGCATCAGCAATACTAGGTAATGCAAAAACCGATATAAATAATAATATTTTTAGGTTCAAAAATTTCATTTAGCTAATATATACGTTACAAATATACTAAATGTTAACTTTCCTTTAGAAGACGATGTTTCCATTTGTTAAAAAAAGATGTTTATAAACATTCTTTTATTTCGAAAGCGACAGTTTTCACACGCGAAGTTGGTTGATTTTTAATTGTCTCGTTTAGAGTTGTTTTTGCAGCTTCAGGTGTTTCGAACACTTGTTTTAAATTTTTAACAAACCCACATGGAACATCATTTTTTATACAATTTTCAATAAAAAATTGAGAATCAATTTTTTTTAATGAAATTATAATTTCTACACGTAATATTTCTCGATTAAGTACTCTTTTTTCATTTGTTGAAAAATTGTCTTTTTTAGGTAAATCAATACGCCCAATTATTTTACATAGTTCGAAAAATTGTTTGTTAGTTCCAATAGCCAAGACTAGTTTTTGATTGTCCTTTGTGGTTACTATTTCACCGTATGGCGCGATATTTGGATGTGTTGACCCAAGCCTAGTGGGAATGTGGTCGGCCATTAACCAATTAGTTGCTTGATTAGCTAAAGATGCAATTGCTGAGTTGTAAAGTGATGAGCTAATATAGCTTCCTTTTCCTGTTTTTGAGCGCTGTAAAAGACCTACAAGTATTCCTTCTTTTAACTGATGAGCAGCAAGTACATCAATTAATGCTACTGGCATTTTTGTAGGTGGTCCATCAGGCTGTCCATTCATGGACATAAATCCGGTTTCCGCTTGCAAGACAACATCAAATGCCGTTCTTGAAGAATCTTCTCCAAATCCACTAATGTGCGCGTAAATAATTTGGGGGTTAATAGCGCAGATAGTTGAATAGTCCATCTTAAGTTCTTCCGATTTTCCTGGTTTATAGTTGGTAATCACTATATCAGCATTAGCTATTAATTTATGGACTATTTCTTGGTCTTTTTTCTTTTTCAGGTTAAGAAGTTGCACTTTTTTGTTCCAGTTTACACTACAATAGTATGCCGATATATTAGAATTTTTATCTTCAGAGGGAAGTTTCCACTTTCGCGTCATATCGCCATCAGTAGTGCTATTTTCTATTTTTATAACGTTTGCACCAAGCTCGGCAAAGAACATTCCAACAGCAGGACCGGCAAGTACATTGGCAAGTTCAATGACTGTAAGACCTTCAAAACATTTTGACAAATTCATTAGCGGGCGGTAAACGTTTTAAGTCCTTGTAATGCAGTTTCGAAGCTTGGACCAATTACTTCATCTTGCCATGGCCCAAAAACATTGAATGGAAATGAAATTTCAAATGTTCTTTTTAGGGTTACAATTGTACCTTCTTGTGATTCTTCGAAGAACCATTTTTCTGATGAAAAAGCAGAATTACCGTTATATATTTCGGTTGTAACACTTTTATTTGTCAATGATTCACGAATTTTAACTTTTCCAGAAATATCGTTATTTTTCGACCATTCAAACTCGGCATTTGGTCCCGAAGTAATATTAGAATATTGGATATTGATATTTGCATCAGCTGATAGCCAGTACATCCATTGCTGCCAATTCTTCAAGTTGTTAACTTGTTCGAATAGTATTGATGAATTAGCGTCAATTAATAGAGATCGTTGAACTGTAATTTTGGTAGGCATTATTGCAGCAGAAATAAGAAATAGGGAACAAAATGAAATAAAGCCAATTCCAATTTTGTAAGCACTAAGCATTAGTTCCAAAAGGGGTGAAGCTCATCTTCTACAGTGTTGGTCAGCTGCGTCACTTCTTTAGAATCGATTGTTAAAATATATAGCTCGTAGTTGCCTGATATATTAGATGAATAAACAATTTGCGTTCCATCAGGTGAAGCTGAGAACCCTGAAATTTCTTCTCCGCTTCCTTGATTTACCAGATTAATATTGTTCTCGCTAGTAACGTCAATCATACTTATTGAGTTTCCGAATTGGTAAAGTAAGCTCTCTCCATCTTTAAAAAATGAAAGTTTGGTAATCACTCCTTCCGGAGAAATAATAACAGCTGATGAATCATTTTCACCTTTAAGGTTGGCAATTTCAAGTGAAGACCAATTAACACTTATTCCGATAAAAGGATTTACGTAATGTCTATTTACAAAAACAACTTTGTCTTCAACTGGTGAGAAGTTAATGTATGTACTCACGTACCCTTGGTCGTTCTTAAATGATGAAGTAATACTTTTTTTTATCTTAGTATCATATTGAGAATCAACATAATGATTAGTAGTGTCCTTTGTGTTATTGAAGGTGATGAAGTTGCTTTTATCACTCCAAGATAAAAAGGTAGGGGTAAATTCTCTAGTTGAAAAAATACTATTATTTGTTATTTCTACTTCATCACTCCCGTCAATTGCGGACTGAAATAATCTGTCTCCGCTCGTGTACGCAATTCTTTTTGCATCATGAGAAACTGATGGATAGTCTTCATTTCTATACGGGGTATTCGTAATGTTTATCTTTTCGCTTCCATCAGGATTTATCTCATAAACTTCCCTTTGGTTATTAGAGGATACGGAATAGAATATTTTATTGAGTGAAATATCTGGGTCGTAAACCTTATTGTTGTCGTCAATTGCTTTTAAATTCTTCTTAACGCACGATTCAATTCCAAAGGAAAGAACAAGTAATAATATGTAAATGTGCTTAACTTTCATTTGTTGATTTGTTAGGAAAATTAAGCTTCATTCCAAACTTATATAGCAATCTTACTTGTCCAAATATCATATTTCCAAAAAAATTATCTCTACTAGTTACGTTTTTTATTCCTGGTCTTATGCCAGACTCCAACTGAACAGCGAATGAAGTATGTTCTGTCATTGCTATTGTAGCTTCAGCTCCAATACGAAAACCCCAAGGTCTTTTAATTAGAATAGATTCTACACTGTGATCTGAAGATTCACCTGTATCAAAGTTTCTAATACTCATTTCTTCAATTGAAATAAAGGGTGAGTACATAAAGTCGGCATAGAGGTTATACATTCGAGAACGCATAATAGTTGTATCGGTACTTTGAGCGTATACTATGTGATATATTTTTCTTAGATCTAAACCCAAATAAAAGGAATGACTCCTGAAGTTTGTGTGGTAAATAGGTGTATTGTTCCCGTCATATAGGCTACCTTTTTCTTTTTGTTCTGTGAGCTCTAAATAAGAGTCATTATTTAAATCGTTACTGTATTTATTGTTAATAATAGATTGATAAAGAAAGTAACCACCCCTAGCTCCGAGAGATTGGCGAACATTCCCTTTTATTTCTGCCGCCATTAAGGTGTCCTTTTTGTTTGCGAGTTTAGCGTTAAACTTAATTTTTACTGGACTAAGTTTGGTCGTGTCTAAAAAGAAATATCCACCACCTAAGTCTATTTGTGTGTTGATATAAAATTTGTTGGTCGTTTTTAGGTTTTCGTTTTCAACAAGTTTGTCATATTGAGAGTCGAATCTACTGACTAACGGGAAATCCACTTTTATTTCAGCGAATGCTTTATTGGTAAAATATATTCCACCCTGTATTGGGATAAGAAAATCAAGGCTATTAAGCGGCCTTGTGCCTAATTGTATACCTGTTGAAAAAAACAGATTTGGCAAAAGTGTGTGGTCATTTATTTTTATTGTGACTGGATAAACAGTTCCATCGTGCAACGTAAACGTGTAAGTAGAGTCACTTTGAGACCAGAGAAGGCTAGAAACTCCAACAAATAAAACTAGTAATAAGATGGCTTTACGCATTATATAGTGTAAAAATAATGGAAAGATTAAGCCTAGACAAATATATCCTCAGAATTTGAGGAGAGATGAATCAAATTAAACGGCATCGTAGTTCACAATCACTTCATCCGAAGTTGGGTGCGATTGACAAGTGAGGATGAAACCATCAGCTATTTCTTTTTCCGATAGAGCAAAGTTACTATCCATACTTACAGTTCCAGAATCTAATTTTGCCATGCAGGTTGTGCAGATGCCTCCTTGGCAAGAAAATGGAACGTCTAATCCTGCAGTTAGTCCTGCTTCTAATATAACATCTCCATTTTGATCTAAATCGACTGCAGTTTCTGTTCCGTCTAACTTAATTGTAACTTTTGCCATCTTCTAATTTATTTATACTTCGTCAAAATCAATAACTAATTTTTTACTTTTCGGAATAGACTGACAAGTCAGAATAAACCCTTTTTCAACTTCGTGAGTTTCTAAAGAATAATTTAATTTCATTTCTACTTCACCCTCAAGAAGTTTTGCCCTGCA
>Ga0115568_10001105_pt1 | contig 19629 bp, 26 predicted proteins | sample COGITO_mtgs_1204_FD_87296 | JGI IMG/M metagenome (GOLD analysis project Ga0115568, IMG submission 87296) | Pelagic marine microbial communities from North Sea - COGITO_mtgs_120426 | ecosystem: Environmental > Aquatic > Marine > Epipelagic | place: Germany:Helgoland, sampling site Kabeltonne...
CAATGAATCTTAAAGATGCTGAGAAGGTGTGGCGAGACAGTTGCCCTGATGAGGTCGATGGAGTTGTGGGCAAACGTAAGATGCCCAAGCGATGGTTGTTAAAACTAAAATTAAATAAAAAAAATAAGGAGAAAGTGTAATGGGTGCAGATGTATATATGGCGAAAGCATACGATGAAAGAATGGCAGAGCATAGGGTGTTGTTAGATGAGTTGGGTGATCATCCCTCACATGAACAGCTTGAACCCTTGTACGATAAGATATATGTACAGGGTGATGTGTATTACAGGGACTCGTACAACTCAGGTAGTGTGCTGTGGGCAATGGGTTTGTCATGGTGGACTGATGTGTTACCCATGCTAGATGATGAAGGAACTCTTAATAAAGAGGGCATAGAAACCTTTCTTGAACTGATTGAAGATAAACCTTTGTCAGTTAGTAGTGACTTCATAGAGCATATGCCTGATGAATGGGGACATGATGATGCTATGCAGTACCTGCAAAAAGAACAGGATTCATTAATAAGTTTCTTGAAGAAGGCACTAGAGACAGAGGATACATTGTCATGCAGTCTGTAAAGAAACCTATGGCATGGCGCATCAAACCGAAAGAAGTAACAGTTGATTTTACAACACCTGAACAGCACCAGATGAAGCAACAGCGTTTAAACAGTGCAAACCAATGGCTACACAGGTCTCTTGAATCCGATTGTCTTTGGGGTATCGTGATTGCAAAACAAGTACACGATGCAATAGAAAATAAATAACAACGAGGGCGGATGAATTTAAATTACTACTATCTCCTCATTCGTCCTCACCTTATAGGAAAATTATGAATAAAGAAGAAACAAAACAACAGTTGAAAGACATAGAAGAATTGATGATACATGTGGACAAGCCACATAGGATTGAGGCACTGCATGCTATACACAAGCAGGTAGAACCTCTCAATTTTTGGACTGTGTTTCATAGATGGTGGAATACTATTGAGAATCCAAGCGACTATATAGATCACATCAATGACATGTTTGAGTACGATGAATGGGGATACAACTACGACATGTTGCAGGATCAGTCTCGTTTACACACACTAGAAAAAGTGGACAGGGATTTCTTTGACAGTTTGCCTGATGAGTTCGCAGTGTTCAGGGGTTGTCATGGATTCAATGAGCAAGGGTGTTCGTGGTCTACTGATAGAAAGGTAGCTGAGAAGTTTGCGTTACGTATGGCAATAGATAAACAATACATATTGTTACAAGGCATGGTACGTAAGACAGACATCATCTGTGCCTACAACAACAGGCAAGAGAAAGAAATAGTTGTGCTACCTAAGAAGGTAATCATCGTAGGAAGAGAGCGTGCTAACGACCCCATACTTAGGGGTGAGGAGTTCAAGAAGTTCAGTGACACATCGAATGTGTATCACATGGTGCAGACAGGTAGGTATAGGCAGACGATGAGCAAAGAGGACTTAAGGTCTATGGCTGAGAGCCACTGGATATTTGACATAACGAATCAAGGTGTTAATTGTGTCCGTAGGTATGTTATGTGGTTTGAAGAATTAATATCTCTTATAGCAAAGAATGATCTTGATACGTTCTCGCCTTTGTGGTTTACAAATGCACATGATAGGTACATCACAGGTAAGGACATACTTGAAGGCGACCCACGTGGTGTAGTCAAACAAGCAGAGCAATTAAAAGCATCACGGCAAAAGCTAAATGATATGGATGCTCTAGTAGATGAGATCAAAACGGCAGAGGATATATCTAAAACGAAACAACTAATGAATGGTTGCAAGCCTGCTACCAATGCAGAGTTGGACGACATCATAGACAGTGCTATGAGACAAGCAGAGGAAAACAATGCCAAGAAGAAATAAATCCCCATACTGGCTTGAACAAGCCATAGAATTACGCAAGCGTGGTGACTCGCTAACACAGATAGCGAACATCATCTTGCAACCAGTCTCTACGATAAGGTATCAGCTTAGCTTGAACCTTCCACAACATGAGTATGATGCATTGTGTCAACCTCCTAACCCTCCCGAAAGCGCAAAGCGTACTGATATGATCAGGCAGTTACGTGCAGAGGGAATCAATGGTAATAAAATTGCCAGTGAGGTAGGTGTGTCACGACAATATGTGTATAAACTATTCCGTATGTGGAATGAACAAGAGAGTAAGGAGTTGGATTTTATTGTAGAGAAACATGACTTACAAAGATTAATAAATTTAAAAACAAAGGAGCAAAATTATGTTGAGTAAAGTTAAATCGTGGATTAATTATTGGTTTATAGAAAAACCTGTAGATAAAGTTGTTGAAGAAGTTGATACAGCAGAAGAGGAAGGCAAAGATATATATGGTGGAAACTATAAAGCTGATGAGCCAGTTGTACGCAAACGAACTATCAAAGGAAAGTTTGTAGCAGATGACCCATCCACACCTGATGTAAACGAGGCATGGGTGGGCGGGAAAGCACCTGCTAAAAAATCTAAGACTAAAGTTATTAGAAAGAAATCTAAATAGTCGGGTATCCAAAAGCTTTGGAGTATCGCCCACTGATAGGGTCATACTCCAAGTCCACCATACCCAAGCTTCCTGACTGTTTAAACCTCATCTTCTTCGTGTGTATCCTGACATCCCTACTCCCCTGCGTGAAGTCTCTTTCTACAATCAGTATGACATCAGCCTTGTTTGCAAAGTTTGCACTACCTGCAATGTCGTAAGGTTCTACTAGAGGGAACTCACCATCGGCTGACCTTCTCATCTTAGCCGGATGTGCTACAAAGAACACATGCACACCATACGTAAGGGCAAACCTTTTAATCTTGCTCATCATCTGACTCACGTACTCAGTCTCTGTCATACCCTGTGGTCTTTGATGATCGAACTCATTGTATGGGTCAAAGATAACTGCGTTCACACCATACCTTAAGACTGCACTCGTGCTTGCCTCAAGACACCAATCAATCGTAGGCGATTCATCCTCTGATCTGATAAAGAAAAAGTGTTGTGCCAACCAGTCATAAGAATCTAGCAACTCTTCTTCATCCATCTTAGGAGTCAACCCATCCCTTGTTGGTTTACCTACATGCTTTTCAGCAAGCTTGTTTAAATGTTCTGATACAGGATTCTCGAAGGAACATATTGCCCACTTATAATCGTGATCACGTGCCATGTTTACAGCTATCGCATCTATGAACTCTGACTTACCGCAGTTTGGTACACCACTACAGATCGTAACTTCTGATGGGCGCACTAGAAATATTTCATCAAGTGTCTCTATACCTGTTGATAAACCCTTGCGTAGTCCACCTCTATACAACTGCAACCCTTCTTCCATGAATCCATTCGCAGTATACAAAGACTTGATTGGATATGGCTCGGCAGTTTCAAAGCACTGCTTGAGCATGGTCTTGTTATGTTTACACAGTATCTCATTGCCATCTTTACAATCTTCAGGATAGGATATTGTGAAACATCTTTCTCTACCTATTCTTCTTGCCAACTCTTCTCTGCATTGAATGCCTGCATCATCGTTGTCTAAGGCAAGATATATTCTTTTGTATTTGTTGAAGTCAAAAGTTCCTAGCCAATCCATCTTCCTATCGCTTGCACCATCGGGTATAGACATCACGTTTTCAGTAATAAGTTTCCATGTGAGGGCATCCATTTCTCCCTCGCAGATAAGGATCGTATCTTCGTCTGTGTTTAAACTATCTATTAGGTAGGGTACTCTCTCGCAATCAGGTAGCTGAGCGTAGTGTTTGTCGGGTGTGCGAAACTTTATATTTACAGGCACTCCCTCTTCATTCTTATACACGAAGGCTATGCAGTCTTGTCGTTTGTTGTTAACAAAATGTGAGACTACACCTACCCCATGCTTGTCAGCAAAGTCCGTATCTATTCCACGCTCGTTCAAGAACTGTTCCGCCCATGTACCTCGCACACTTTTTGTATTGGGTATTATGGATGGTTTCTTGGGCGCAACCTTTCTAATCTGTGGCGGTCTCTTTAATGATTCCTTCCATGCGTTACCCTCCCACAAGCAATGGTGACATCGCCATCGTGCGCCTTCTTCATTTATATTGATTGATAAACACAAGTCACGTGCATTCTTTCTGTCATGTGAACACTCAGGACACGTAGTTTTTTGTTGCCCTACATCATAGTGCCTTAAAAATATTTGTTTATCGTTGAGTTGTTGGTCTATTGTTTTGCTTAGCTTAACTTCGTTCATGGCATCCTCTTAAATATATGCTTGCCATTTTCTCCAAGCCTTCTTCCTTGTTCGTCTTTCTTATTCTTATCCTTGAATCTTGCATCTACATTAACAAGATAGTTAACAGTAGACATATACCATTTCTTTCTTGCTTTATCGTCAGCTTCTTCTGATAACCATACATCCCTTGACATAAGGACTGCATCTAAGTTGGGGATATTTGTGAAGGTTTTAAGCCATTTGTCATAGTCAGTCTTTTTAAGTCTGATTACAACACCTTCAAAGGCATATTCATTTTCCATTTTTTTCTCCAGTTTATTTATGGACTTACTCTCATGCTATTCTTTGAGGATTGAGTTATGGCATAGGTTTCACATCCCCTGCTAATGCAAGGGTGTGACCTAGATACCATGCTAATCTTCTCGGACATCGCTGATGGCATTAGACTACTGCACCTAGTGTCTAATTCGTGTGCTACATACTTAAAGAATAGTGCTTTAAGTCATACTGCGTTCACACTTTCGGTCTCGCATTTGGCTGTGTATGAATCCCATAGTAACCATTTAATGACAAGTGCTATGGTCTTACCCCTCCGCTTGTCTCTTTTACAAAATACTATAGAATGTATTTTAATTGCAAGAACTTTTTTAAAGTTACTACAATTTAATGTATTCATATACATTACTCTAGTTGGTAAGAGGGGAGAATTTTTTAAAGTTCATTTTTATTTTTCTTCCCTTTTATTTTATTTTACAGAAATGTTTGACATCTTATACTAAAGTGTATACCTTGTATGCAGAGAGTGTAATATGAAGTATAGCAATGAGAATAATCTTCCGGATGTTTTTGCGAAAGCAGTAGTCCGTGATACGTATTCACGTGGCAAGGCTGACATATCTGCAACTGGACTACTCAAGCCACCTAGACAAGCGCACCTAGCATATCAACATGACGATCAAATCGTAGTAGATGTATCCAAGCAAGTGTGGTCTCTGTTTGGAAGAGCGGTGCATCATATCCTAGAATTAGGAACACTAGATGGTTATATCTTAGAGCAAAGATACTTTGCTCAGTGTTGTGGATGGACAGTATCAGGTCAAATAGATGTACAAAGATTAGACCCTCAAGGTGTAACAATTATGGACTGGAAAACCCGTAAGGCTTATGCCGTGATGAATGGTAGACGTAGTGATGTAGAGCAACTAAACATTTATGCTTGGCTTGCTCGCAAGAATGGTAGGGAAGTAACCCAACTACAGATTGTTAATATCATACGTGACCATTCCTCATTTGAGGCTGAAAGAAATCCCTCTTACCCACAAAGTGAAGTGACTGTAACTGACATAGACCTATGGACTTTTGCAGAACAAGAAGAATTTGTGCGTGACAGAGTGGAGGCGCATCAGCTATCTTCTATCACCCTGCCTGATTGTACAGACGAGGAAAGATGGAAGAGACCTGACAAGTTTGCGGTGATGAAATCCGGTGGTAAGAGAGCGTTTAAACTCTATGACACACAGGAAGAGGCTGACGAATTTTTACAGGAACACGAAGATTATGTTATAGAACATCGTAAAGGCGAAGCAATTCGTTGTGAGAAGTTCTGTGATGTGTCTGCATTTTGTGACCAATATCAAGGAGAAATGAATGGAAATGATTAATGAAAGTACAGGCGAGGTAAGTGTGTCTAGTCGTACAAGTGAAACACTAGGTGAGTTAGGTAAAGCATTGGCAGAAGCACAATCAGAGTTCCCTACTATACCTAAAACGAAAACAGTTGAGGTGCGTACACACGATGGCAAAAGCTACAAGTATAGTTACGCTGACTTAGCTGACATATTAAAAGTTATAGTTCCTATAACTAGTAAGCATGGTTTATCTGTTGTGCAAATACCAATCGTAAGTAACAGAGGCAATACTTTAATCACTAGGCTACTGCATAGCAGTGGTGAGTGGATAGAGAGTGAGTTGCCATTAAGACAACAGCGTGATGGCGCACAAGCATTAGGTTCTGCGCTCACGTACATGCGTAGATATGCCCTGAGTTCTATGCTTAACATAGCTACAGATGTAGATGATGATGGACAGATAGCAGACACAGATCACGTGGGTGCTGAGCCACAGGTACAGAAAGGTGGCAAAGTAAAAGAGCCTAGCAAGGCAGAAGATTTGCATGTGTTCATAGATAACTTGCTTGAAGAGGCAAGGGGAAAAGATACTGTTCTTGAAGTAGAAAGGCTTTGGTTAGATGGTGCAGAAAAGACTGCACAGTTACAAAGGCAAGATAAGAAAAAGTTTGATGAGGCAGTAGCTGAGTTGAAGAAGATCAGAGAAGTCATTGATCAAGATGAAGTATAACTTGTGTAGTTAGGTGTTCGACCTAGGAAATGTGAAGATAAAATTGCGAACTCTTTACCCTAACCACACAAAGGTGTAGGCGGACACTTAAAAGACCTGATAGTTAATGTAGCCGTTGGAGAAGTTGGTAGTGTTCTTCGTAACTAAAAAACTACCACTTGTTTAATTAATGGAGAAAAAATATGGAAAACGAATACCCTGATAGCGTAAGGATATTTCCCAACAATGAGAACGCTGATAGTGCAATAGATGTGAGCGTGTTCTTTCGTGTAAACGGAGAGGAACACAAGCTACGTATCTACAAAAACAATCGCAAAGAAGAAGGAGACAAGAGACCTGATTACTTAGTTAGTCTTACTCTTAATGGCTCTGACTTGGAAGCTAACAGTTGGAAGAAGGTTTCCAAAGATGGTGGTAAGACATACTATCAAGGAACACCTAAACCAAAGCAGGTTGGTTATCAATCAAGCGGTACACAAAACACAGCAGTAGGTTCTGATACCTCGTTTAAACCATCTAATGACGACATCCCCTTCTAACGATTGGGCAGACAAGATACGTTCACAAAAGTATTTATCTTTTGTACGTTCACATGGTTGTTTAGTTTGTAGTAGACCTTCGCAAGCACATCACCTTACACATATTATGGAAGGTAGCAGAGGAATGAGGCGGACAGGAGATCAGTTCGCAGTTCCTCTTTGTGAAGAACATCACCGCCAATTACATGCTCATGGTAATGAGAATAGATGGTGGGCGATGGAAGGTATAGACCCTTTGGAGTGGGTTAACGAGAAATGGAAAGAGTTCAACAAGAAATAAAAGTTACTTTGACACCTGCTGAAATGTTAACAGCAGGACAACAAGGACTTATGCGTATGGTACAGAATCTACGAGACAATCGTACACCTAAGTATGGTGCGCCTAAAGACATGACTGCATGGGCAATCAACATCTATGGCACTATGGGCGAGGCTTGTGTTGCTAAGTGGGGTGGCTTGTGGTGGAGTGGTTCGCTTGGTGATTATCAGGCGGATGATGTGCAGAAGTTACAAGTACGCACAGTAGATCACAGTAAGAAACGATTGATACTACATGACGATGATAAGGACGACAGACCTTACGTGCTTGTATATGCAAACCCCCCTGAGTTCTATATCAAGGGGTGGATTATGGGTGCTGATGGCAAGGATAAGAAGTATTGGAGTGACCCACAGGGTACAAACAGACACGCTTACTTCTTGCCTGATGACGTGTTACATGACATTAATGAATTGGAGATAGGCTTATGGCTATGAATTACTTTTTAATAAAAGATATGTGTAGGGATGGAGATCACGAATACTATGATTATGTTCCTGTTGAAACCACAATGACCCATGAAGATTTAAGAAACAATAAAAACTTTTGGGAAGAATGTTTTCTTGCATGGCAGTTTCATTATATTGAACAAGACAGTAATAATGATTGGTGGGGAGGCATGAGGATTGTTTCTATTTATGATTGGAAACCGCTTACAAAAGAACAGTATGAAGTCTTAGATGATGTAATAGGTGCTTGGTCACTAGATCAAATCATCGAAGAGGGAGAAGAGAATTGGCTTCCTCACAAAGATAACTACGAGGATTATGGATTGGACTTGATACCTTGTACTGAGTACAACAAGGAGGATGCAGTATGACAGTAGGTAAAGATGTACTTGAGAAAGCCTTACAAGGTGTTGAGGCAAAGAAACATGCATACAGGCAGACGAGGGAGGGTACAGTAGTATCGTTCCTTATACACCCTGATGATGTGCCTAAGTTATTAACACAAGAATTATCTGTGAGTGCGATAGGTGCTAGATATATGTTGGGTATTGTCAGGATGGAAGATGAATCTGATTACCCTGTTGTGCCGGAGGAAGTAACCATAGGTGAACGTGCATTTAAACGTGCGTGTTTGATATGTCGTGACCCCAGCTACATAAGTTGGATACGTTTAAACTCTGAGCGATGGTTGCAGTTGTACTCTGTGGACGAGTCAGAAAAAAACGATGAGACCTATGCGTCAGATGTAATAAGAAATGTCTGTGGTGTTTTGAGTCGTAAAGATTTAAAAGAAAACAAAGATGGACAAACAAAATTGACTGAGCATATAAACGAATTTATGCAGGCAGTAGGAAGATAAAAGTATAGCTAGGTAGGAGTGAGTCTTTGTAAAATCCTTCACACTCATGTCGTCATTAAGTTAACAGAGTGAGTGGATAACTAGAAGGTTAGGACTAAAAGTAAATGAGAACTAAACCACCATGCACTACCTAGCTACACACCTTAAGGAAAACAAATGAAAATAGAAATAGAAAAAGATATACCAATAGAAAACGCAAGATCAAAAACTAGGAAAGATATAGAGAACATGGAAGTAGGTGACTCTATATGGGTTCCTAATAAAAAAGATTCAGAAAGATACAGACATGCAATGATGCGTTTAGGTTGGAAAGTTACAGTAAGAAGATCAGATACTTCCCATCTAGGAGGTACTGATCTTAATGGTTATAGGATATGGAGAGCCAAGTAATCTACTCGTCTAAGTCTCTGTAGTATTCTACGATGGCAAGGATATCCCTTGTGTATCTCTTGATCTCAGCCATGTTGTTGCTGATGTTCTCGTAATCCTTCGTTGTCAGCGCATAGTAAGCCTGTCTAGGTGCTTTACCTTCTTCGACAAGGGTAAGGTACTCCTTCATAATTTCAGGTGTTAAAACCTCCCAATCAAATCCAAGCATCTGCATTTCTATAGGCAATGGAGGATGAAACATAGGCGGTCTCTCCTCTATGTTAACCACTTCTATAGGCTTGACTGCCTGTCTCATCAACGAACATCCACTTGCCAACAGGCAAAAGCTAATCAGTATTACTAGTTTCTTCATCTGTCTCATCAAATTGTGTAGGGTTAGTGATCTTAACTAGATCATCGAACACTCTCTTGCTCGCTCTATTGACTCTAGTTTCAATCATCTTGGGTTTTGCTAGGGCAAGGTTATCTAAGTCATGCTTAGCGAATGTTTGTTTGAGTGCGTTTACTTCTCGCATAGAGTCCTGATTCTTTTTTGTCAGGCTATCTATCTGTGCATAAGTCTGTGCTTGTTGTTCTAAATTCTTTTTGATCTGTTCGTTTTGTTTGGTGACTTCAGTTTCTAAAACAATCTGGTTTGCCTGAAGCTGCGATATGGTTCCGTTTAAACTGTATATCCAGATACCAGATATGATCAGGAGAAATGCAAGTCCAATACTTATTTTAAACATCTTCAGCAGCACGTGCGGGCGCAGCCCATTTTCTATAATGTGTAAACATCTAGTGGTTTCTCCTTACCTTTTACTTGTAAAGGTTCTAATAATGTTAACTCATAATCACTCTTTATGGCAGTGTTATAACCTATTAATACATCAACGCCAGCTTCTTTTGTTCCGCTTTCTAACCTAGCACCTATGTTTACTGCATCACCTATAGCAGTATAGTCAAACCTAGATTCACTACCCATGTTACCTATCACTGCATAGCCTGTATTAATACCTATACCAATAGCTACAGCCGGGATACCCCGGTCCATTAACTCTATGTTTAAACTTTCCATGTTACGCTGGATATCTACAGCACAATCTATGGCTTTGTTTTCGTGGAAGTCTTGATCAATAGGTGCATTAAATATTGCCATCATGGCATCGCCTATATATTTATCTACCATACCACCATTCTTTTGCACCGCACTTTGTTGTGCAGTTAAAGCTTTGTTCATAATATAGGTAACGTCTTCCGGTTCGAGAGTCTCCGACATAGAGGTGAATCCCCGAACATCAGTAAATAAGAAGGTAGCATATCGTTTTTCTCCCCCTAACTTTAATAAGCTAGGATTTTTTTGTAGTTGTTTGACTTGTCTAGGGTCAAGATAATGTTCAAATTGTTTCTTTATTTGTTGTCTTAACTTATATTGTTCTCTAAATCTTACATAAAAAGCAACGCTTCCTGTAATAAATTGAGATATTAAAGCCCATGTTACATCTAATAGTACACCATTTTGTATAGTATAAACTCCATAAGTAGCTGTAGATAAAAAAACTATAGCAAAGAATGATATCCCTAAGGTAATACCAAACACGTTTAATACAAGCCAAACAAATACAGTAGAGGCAATGAATATTAATACCTCTAATGCTAATGCATAGTCAGGTATATAAGGACTGTCTTGTATTAGTATACTTTCAGCTAGACTTGCTTGTATTTTATGTGGCTCTAATAAACCTACAGGTGTAGCCAACTGAGGCATAATACCTTTTGCTGTAAAACCTATGAACACAAACTTATCTTGTACATCCATAGTTGCTAAGTCTGTTTGTGGTGTATCAACCCAACTAATCCATTTACGACCTAATGAATCTACAGGTACAGCAGGTAAACCTTTAACTCGTATCTCTTCTAATCCATTATCATTTGTTTTTATAACGTAGGTATCTGCACCGGCAAGTATCTTTAATACTTCTGTTCCATAGGCTGGTGTCCATCCATCAGGTGTACGCATTAATAAAGGCAACCTTCGTATTAGATTATCTACATCAGTCCGGGCAACAGCTAATCCTTGGGCTGTTGATTGTTTAAACATATCAATATTCTGGATCACGCCTTCTATAGTCATCCCGCCTATGTCATCGCCTAGTATTACAGTACCAATAGTAGGTGGATATAAACCATTGTTACCTTCAAACATTGCCAGCACGGACGCAGCTTGCTCTAAAGATTGTTTAAACTCTATGTCACCACCAAATCTATCTGGCTGGGGGAAGGCGATTACCCAGCCAATACCTAAAGCCCCCTTCTGTATCAACTGCGATTGCACCTCTGCAAGCCTTTGTCTTGGTAAAGGATAACCGCCCTCATTAGTTATATCATCTTCAGTTATATTAAGTACAGTAAAATAACCTGAAGGTTCTTGATCTTTTACAAATGAATCAAAGGTTTTAAGTTTTAATATCTCGTAAGCTATAGGCTGATACACATAGACTGAACCTAATGTAAGAAATAAACCTATAAATATAATACTTTTTTTCATCCTGAACTTTGTTTAATTGTTATTGTTGTTGATGAACCACCATTAATTTTTACTGTATTAGATACACCATCTTGTATGAGTATAATTGTATAACTATCAGAACCATCTAAGTTTAGTTTAACACTTTGGTTTACTGTTCTTGTAAGACTTATGTTCTGTCCTGATACTATGGTTGTAATCTGTGTGTCTTTGTCTTGTCCTATATCTGTACCAGCTATACGAATACCAACACCACCTTGCTTGAGTGCATCTTCTTCCTTGGTTATAGCTAATGCATCTAATACATTTAACAAATCTTCAAGAAAGTTTACATCTAAATAGTTAATATCTAGTTCAGTAAACTCTAGTTCTGCTTCTGCATCTAAGAAATCTTCGGCAAGATAATCTATATCAAGATCATCAAACTCTAAATAGTCTACTGTAGATTGTGTTTGTGATTCTTCTATTGATTGTTCTACTTCTTGTGGAGGATTAACAATCAACATGTTATCTATTAAGTCCAGTGATATGTCTAAAGTAACAGGCTTAGTAGGATTATTTTCGTAAACAGATACTGTAGTAGCTTGATAGGGTTTATTTAAAGTTACACTACCCATACCGGTAGACACTATAATTTCACCACTAGATATACCATTTTCATCAGGCAATAATATAACTAAACTTCTTCCTAGTTCATCTACTGTACATGTAAAGTCTGTACCTCTTATAGCTATGTCAGCTGTAGGTGTACGTATAGATATGTTGCTTTTATTATTGAACTTGCCTGTAATAAAACGTGCTGTACCACTAGCAAACTTGAGTGCCATCTTTGATTTAGATGGGTCAGGGTCATAGATGTACTCATCTATTACTAACTTAGAATGCTCTGTAAGTTTTACTGTAGAAGAATCCGCAAAAGTTATGGCAACTCTGCCCGTTTCTGTACGGACATCATCCATTTGTTGTATGTTAAATGCTAGTTCAGCACCATAAGGTTTGTCTCTAAGGACTTGTGCATTGCCTCTTACTTCAGATATAGAGCCTATCTCAACAGATGAATGAAGTAGTTGCGTCTGACTGAGTAACACAGACAGTACCACTAGAGCCAACAGATGTAATTTTAAGCCAGTCATTATCTGATGTAGACTCCTGATCTATATTAAATGTTCTTGTACTACCTGTATGATCTAAGTAGAAGTAACCTCCAGCATATCCATCCCCATCATAGGTAACTGTATTATCACTACCATCTATATCCATAAAGTTTGTAGCACCATCTACATCTATAGATGAAGTTATTGAGTTGCCTGAACCTTGTATTGTCCAATCTAAATCTAAGTTAGCTGCTAGTGCAGTCATAGCGTGATTGAGTGTAAACGTATTTGTATTACCTGTAACCTGTACATTTACATTAGAACCATCTGCACCTGTAGCATTAGTCTCATCTGTAGACATATTAAATGTGTTGGTATCACCTATAAAAGAAAAGTAACCTGTGTAATTATCTGCCCATATATCACCAAGGAATTTATTTGTATTACCTTTCTGTAATATATCTAAGGTCATAGTTCCACCATCAATATCTAATGCTGTCATAGAACCAGCAGCAGCAGTTGCTCCACCAATTATATTACCACTACCACCTACCTGTTCTATATCTAAATTAGATGTAGCACCTGACTGGTCTATAAATATCTCATTGTCAGCCCCGTAAATCAGAGATACACTCATCATCACAACTAGGCTGTTTAATATTATTTTCATGTTTCCAATAGCCTTCTGCATAGCCCTCCTCTATTGTTTGTAAAACCGCTGTCTCTACTGCCATCTGTAAAGCAATGTTTATAGACTCATTTTCTACTATACCACTCTCAATTTCAACTAATTCAGTATTATTGTTATAGAATCTAAATACATCTTGTGTTATAGAAGCACTAAGAATTGACTTAGTTACTAATACTTCAATCAATATTTCACCTGTACTGACTGATACTGTACGTAAAGATATAGTTACGGAGTCTTGTCTGTATTGTTTTGAACCACCTATACCAAGGTATCTTGCACCTGCACCACCTGACTTAACATTAGTTTCATAACCTACAACACCACCTTCCATTAGTATTCCAGCAAACAATAAAGGTTTTACCTTTTGTTTTTCATCAAAGTTTTCTCTAGTAGTACGTATGATCTGTCTTTCTTTAGTAAGATTATCTAAACCTTTACGTTCAACTACATTAAATACATTGGAATGTTTCAATGCTCGTATTAGATAAGCATCAGGTGACTGTGTAATAGCTGTACTAAAGCTTGCGTACTGACTATTACTTCTTCGTTGTCCTGTATCGTCTTTAAAAGAATTAGGATATACAGCTACTACAGGTTTCTTTATAGGTGTATCTACTTCTGAAAGGTTAGTAAGTAAAGCACCAACCTCTGCTGACTCAATACTTCTTATTGGAGGTATCCCATTACCCAATGGGTCTACTATTAAAGCGCAATTAGAAAGTAAAGGAACCAAGAGGTACAGTAATTTCTGTAGTATTGCCTTCTTCATCTGTAATTATTAGTGTTACTTTATCTTCTTCTACTCTATATTCTATGGTGTTACCTTCTAATTCTAGCGTACCAAAATCAGATGCGGTCTCACCAAACAAACTATCAACCAACTGTCTGCTTAGTTGTGCATATATTCTACTCTCTAAGTTACGTATAAACCTAGCCAACGTAGTGTTTTCAGCCTCTCTCTCTAGGTCTTCTGTATATGCCCTGATCTCTTCTCGTATAGTTTCTTTCCTATTGAACTCTTGATTCTCTATAGTTAAGTAATGACTTGAGGTACCAACCCCTGAGAAACTAGGGTTCTTAAACTTGTGTGTCATTTCATCTGCTTGTACAGATAAGACAACAAACATAATTATTATTATGGAAGATATCAGCAGTAATTCATCGGGTCTGTTTTGATTTTTCATCTTGTTCTCTTAGTTCTAAAACTGTATTGACCTTCTGCTGTAGACGTATCATGTCTTGATCTAGCAATCTAAGCTGGTCGGTAAGCCTGATGATTGTCATTTTCATTTCGGCAACTGCTGGGTCTATCCTATTGGTTATAGTTTGCCAAACAAAGTATACGAAATATCCTAGACCTACTACCATAACCACAGGAAAACCAAAGTCTTGTACTATCTTTGCTATATCCATCAGTCTCGCCTTGCATCTATACTGCCATCCTCTACGAAGTTCTCTGCTCTAGCTATCCGTTCTAAGTCTGGTGACATATTAAGTGCGCTAGATACACTAGTATCTATACGTATAATATCGTTGTTCATTGTTGATGCTCTAGTTATAAGCATCTTAGATATACCTTCTATAGTTTTGATCTCATCTACTAGACCATCCATAAGTTGTTTCATTACTAGGAATATAAAGAAAGCCATAATCAATCCACTAGCTATAGGCAGTCCTAACTTAGCTATCAGATCAAATGCTTCTGTCATGATGCTACTCTATCTCTTAATCTTTTCGCTCTGTCACCTACCTGTGTAGCCCACCTGCTGTCCATCATTTCGACAGAGGCTGTTTGGAAATCTCCTTCCTCCATAGCCTTCAAAAATTTTTTGAAACCTCCCAATCTAGGTAGACCTAGATTAAAAGCCATGTTCGCCATGACCCTTTGTTTATTATCATCTAAGTCTTTCCACCATGACATGTTTCTATCTAACTCCATACATACTATATCTATGTCAGCGTTTAAACACTGTAGTATTCTTTCTTCAGATACTGGTGTACCTACATCCATTCTGTATTCTTCATCTTTAGGTATTATTAAATGACCTACTCCAAACGTAGGATAACCTAGATGATCTAGGTATATCTCATACTCAAACCCTTCGTCTTGTATTATTTCTTTTACTAATTTATCTCTATCCATCTTGGAACTTACTCTCCCTTTCTAATATATGTCTTGGTATAGCTGTATCTATTTTATATTGTTGTAGTAAATTTACTTTTTCTTTTATCATTTGCATGTATCTGACTCTTAATCTTTCTTTCTTTTCTTCTGTATAAGATTGATTAGCCATTGCATACTTAAATCTTTGTTGTATATCAAGAATTTCTTGTCTCATATTTTTAACATTTCTATTTCTTGTTTCTACAGGATCAAGTCCATAAACATTTACTCCAACAAATCTCAGCAATGCTTGTGGCACAGTATCTGATGGTGATCCTGTAGGTCTAGGTATATCTTGTAATGCTTTAGCAGTTTTACTTATAGCACCATTAGGTGTTAACCATGATGGCATACCTAAACTATACATATACCACAATGTATTTTGTATTCTATCTTCTACAGGATCACGTTCATCCCATATTGTTCTCTGTGTAAACGGGTCTTTGTTTGTTTTTATTGCTAAGAATATATCTGCAAAAGGTCCTGATAAAAATCCTGTTGTTCTTTGTGCTTCAAAAAAATCACCATTAGCAGCATCCCTAACTACATCTGTGTACATAGTCCAAGGAAAGAAATAACCTATATCTAAAAATTGATATCTGCCTTCAGAATCTTTGTATGGCAATACATAAACACCAGTTCTTTTTGCAAGCCAAGGCTCTAAACCTTTCTGTAATTTTTTTTCTTCATCATCTTCAAAACCAAATGCATATGCAGATAGTGCAGTAAGACCAGCAGATAATGCTACATATGGTGCAAATCTAAATGGATGATTAATAGCAGTCTCTACTAATGCTGGAAAAGCTTTGTAATAAAATGTAAAGAAAGGCATACCTATTGGTGCTTTCCTAAATAATTTACCAGCTGCTGGTACATCTGAATAATCAAATAAAGATTTTTGTGCCAACATAAAAGCATCAAAGTCTGTCATGCCTTGTCTTTCCATTGCATCTATTATGATAGCTGTCTTACCTACTGACTCAGTAAACTGATATATATCTCCAGCTTTCTTAAATGTTTTTTGTACTAATATTTTTGGCAATCTAAAAAATTTAGCTACGGGTCCTAATGCATCTTGTTCTTGTAATAAATCTAAATACTCTTCACTTACTCTATACATTTCAGCATCTGTAAACCCTGTTCCTTGTATGCCAAAGTCTTCTGCTATCTTCCAATACTTACCATCAGTTCTTATTTGCTCAATAGCTTGTCTCATTCTTGGTATAACTTTATGTATAGGTATACCTCCTACAAGATTCATAAGTATCATGTTAGAACCTACGTTACGTACTACTGTAGGTGGATTCAATGGTACTTTAAGAAGCTTCCATATACTTGTTCCTTTTTCTAAAGCAGCTATAGTTTTACTAAATGCATTATCAGTATCACCCATACTAAAAGTACCTACTACGTCATCGTATATTTCTTTTCTTACAGCAACGCCTCTAAGCATTCCGTATTGTTTACTTGTAGGTAGTCTTTTAAATCTGTCATCAATAGGATTATCATTGCCATATCCTAATGACTCTGCAACTGGCTTGCCTAAATCTTCATATTGTTTGGCTAATGATTCCATTCTTGCAGCTTGTTCTGGTTCGCCTTGTCTAAAATAATCAGCTTGTTCTCTTAATCTTTTTGATTCTTCGAGTAACCACAAGGCACTTACCTTTTGTGTTTGACCATCTTGTTCTATTGCAACAAGCATATCTTTATCACGCAATGCCCAATTTTGATTCTTAGAAACTTGATTAAAGAAATCTAATATAGCCATATCTCTTAAAGGTCTTTGTATACCAGCTAATACTCTATACTCAGGTGACAATTCTTGTATGTCTCCTAGTATCATTCTAGTTTCGTCTGTTAATTCTTTTCTTTTCTTTAAGTATGCTAGTTTCTGTCCACTCGGATTATCAAGTATATGTTTCATATATAACTTAGGTAGATAACTTCCTCTATTTTCTTCAAACTTTGATCTTGGTAGCAATCCAGCATTTACTAACTGTATTCCTACTCTATCTATTGATTGTTTACTTTTTACTGCAACTTTACGTAGGTTCTCATCGGTTATAAGTGAGGCATCTGCATCTACACCACCTTCTATGTATGAATTAAACTCACGTCTATTACGTTTAAACTCTTGTTCACTCTTGTTTGTTTTCTTAGGATTAAGATATGGACCAAGATCGTTATACATATCTACAGCTACTTTCTCTGCTAGTCTTATATCACCAGCAGTTCTATAACGTAAGTTCATAAACTCTTTTAACTGTGGTAATCCACCAAGTCCACTAAAGTATTTAGTTTGAGATAAGTTGCCTAAGAATCCTGTAATCCTTTTCCAATAACTAGCCTTTTGTGCATCAGATGGTGTGCTTGAATACTTAGCTGGATTTTTTACTACTTGCTCATTACTATCAAAAGTAAATATAGGTACATTAAATCTTGATAAATGTTTTTTAGTTGGTTCACCTTTGTAAAGCAATCTTGAATTATTTCTAAAAGCTGTTTGTAATAATAAAGGTTTACCTTTTCTTGCATCTATTTCAGCTTTAGTTCTAAATATAATTTCATCTATAGTAAATTGTTCTTGCTCTACTAACTCATCATATGGTGCTTGATATTGTCTATTAGAATGAAAGTCTCTATCTCCTACATTGTTTATAGTTACATCTGAATCTGCACCAAATATATCTTGTATTATTTCTTTAACAGATTGACCTTGTGTTTCATATTTAACACCTAGTTTATCTAAAGACTTTTTAATTTTATTAGGATAAGTATTGCTGTATATATCCCATCCTGATTTAGAAAAGAATTGTTCTGTTTGATTAGTAGTTAACTTTCTTAAGTTTATATAGCCAGCACCTATGGCTGGTTGATTACCTGCATTACGTAGTAGTCTTGAAGTATCAATAGTTAAATTATTATTTTGGTCTAATCTAGCTTCTTCTTGTGTAATAACATTGATATCAGGTCTTTGCATGTTTGGTCTAATACCATTTTGTATTTGACCTTTTATTAAATTAGCTAAATCATTTGGCAATATAGAAGATACACTTCCAACTAAACTTTCTGTGTTACCACTACCTAAATAATTAGAAGCATTTACATAATGTTGACGTATTGGATTAGAATCTTCTAAAGATAAAGTCATATCTTGACTAATGAATCCATCTGTCATGCCAACTAAACGAGCATAATTTACATATGTTTGAAACTCATATGAATTAGTATCTCTTGTAAATACATCAGCAAAATATTGTGCAGCTGCACTTATAGTTTGTTTAGGATTAGAAGGATTATCTTGATTTACTTCCTCTTGTGTTACATATCCTTGTTGTAGCAAAGAACTTTCTTCTACTTTTTGTCCAGAAGGAATATGAGTTATTTCTGTACTTAAATTAGTAGTAATATCTTTTGGATTAACTGAAGGATAAAAACTTAAAAAGTTAAAATTATTTCTTAAATTGTTACCATTTCTTTCTGCTTGTATTGTTGTACTTGCAATAGCTATGCCATCAAATCCTTCGTTAACAGCAAGCATATTCATTTCTTCAATAATAAAATCTTGCCACTTATTAAAGTTAGGATTAGGAAATCCTATTAGCGGTATAGCTGGCATATCTTTAGTAGTAGGATACCCTTCTAATGCTTCTTTGACCTCTGCTTCTGTTAAGGCAGATGCTCCTGCTTCTTTTCTAGGATCACCAACATTTAATTCTTTAAGATATTTATCTATGGCTCTTTTAACATCTGCATACATATCAGATTGAACTTCATCTATAAATAAAATTTTTCTGAGTGTATTGTTATCATCTAATATATAAACATCTTTGACTCTAGCGTGTACAAAAGCATTACGTGTGCCATTAGGAAAATGTGGATTTTGATAATAACCTTTTTGTTCTTGTGAAGGTCCCGGATTCCAAGAGTAAACAATGTTTCTACTATTTTCTACTTGTACTGTAGTTCCATACTCAAACTCTTCTCCAAAAGTACGTGTACGTGTAAACTCTGCTAACTCTTCTTCTGTTAAA
>Ga0115568_10001137_pt1 | contig 19265 bp, 15 predicted proteins | sample COGITO_mtgs_1204_FD_87296 | JGI IMG/M metagenome (GOLD analysis project Ga0115568, IMG submission 87296) | Pelagic marine microbial communities from North Sea - COGITO_mtgs_120426 | ecosystem: Environmental > Aquatic > Marine > Epipelagic | place: Germany:Helgoland, sampling site Kabeltonne...
ATAAACAATGGGAAATATGCGTTTTGATGTCCAGTATCCTTAAACATTTTATCCAATGCTGCCTGCATTTTTTCCCAAATCGCATATCCGTATGGCTTAATGACCATGCACCCCCGTACATCAGAACTTTCTGCCAAATCAGCCTTTACCACCAATTCGTTATACCATTTAGAATAATCCTGTTCTCTACTTGTAAAATCTTTAGCCATTTTTTTATTTTTAAGCAGCTACAAAAATAGATAATTAATAGGCTAACCTTTGTGACATTATTTAAGTTAAAATCATGGCATGCTTATTGTTTATTTATCTGCAAAACTCACACTATGAAAACTTCATACTTTTTTCTCCTATTTTGTATATCGGTTCTCTTTGCCGCATGTTCAACCGCCTATCAAGCTTCAAATTTCGAAGACGATGATATTTATTTTACTTCTAATGATGCGCTTATGGAGAACCAAAGAAAAGCTGAAATTACTCAGCAGCAAATTGACTCAGATGAGTTATCAAACCGCGAATACTCAAATGAATATGTACAAGATTCTTATTCTGAAGAACCCGCTGAAAGACAAGTAAATTCAGAGTCTTATTATGATGAAACGGGTAATGTTACCAATAATTATTATGGTGATTATTACGAGTACGAAGAAGACGATTACTATGATTACGCTTACGCGTCTCGTATCAGAAGATTTCACCGCCCAGTAACTGTGAATAGTTATTACGACAGCTATTATACCAATACATATTGGTATAATTATGACCCGTATTTTTATGGAACAAGTATATATTCGACTTATAGCTGGTGCTCCCCTATCCCTTGGTCTTACTCATGGGGATGGAATTCATATAATGGATGGTCAAGCGTTTGGGGATATAATTATGGATGGGGTGGAAATGGATATTACGCTGGAAACTACTACTCTTCTTATTATGGTAATGGGTGGTGTAATAATGGATACTCTGGATTTAATAACGGGTACAATAACGGGTATTGGAATGGTTATAACGATGGCTACAATGCATCAAATTATTACTATAACAGTTATGATAATAATAGCAATTACTACGGCCACAGAAATGGTACTGCTTCGGGTTCTGGAAATGGGGAAACAGAAACTAACACCTTTGGAGACTATTATGAAATGACTATTGTACAAGATAATGGTGTAGGAAACAGAGCTCAAACGGTAACGCAAAAAGATGTTTCTAATGTTGCGGGTGGTTCAAAAACACATAACTCCAACATCGAAATGGCTGACCCCACTTCTACAAGTAGTAATTCATCTATAAATACAGGACTTAAGCAAGAAGGTGGTAATTCTCAACACTATTCTTCTGGGACAAAAACTAACTCATCCCAAAGTCAGCAACACACAATAAATAACTACAAGGGTACTTCCTCTGCAGGAACTACACAACCATCGAAAAGTAGCTCTACTAAACCAGCTACAAATAGTTATAACAACTCAAGACCTAGCTCAACAAAACCGAATAATAGCTATAATAATGGCAACAGCAGACCAAACTCTACTAAACCAGCTACAAATAGTTATAACAACTCAAAACCTAGCACAACGAAACCGAACAATAGCTATAATAATGGGAGCACTAGACCAAGCTCTACTAAACCAGCTTCAAGACCTTCGAACAACAGCTATAAGGGAAGTTCTTCAGGAGGAAGTAATAAGTATTCCAAACCGGCTACAAATAGTTATAACAACTCAAAACCTAGCTCAACGAAACCGAACAATAGCTATAATAATGGCAACAGTAGACCAAGCTCTACTAAACCGGCTACAAGACCTTCGAATAACAGCTATAAGGGAAGTTCTTCAGGAGGAAGTAATAAGTATTCCAAACCGAAGTCGAATAACTCTTATCACAAACCAAGTTCTGGAAATAGCCGTCCTTCTTCATCCTCCCCATCAAGAAGTAGTGGTTCGAGTAATAAAAAATCAACTTCACCAAGTAGACCAAGATAATATTTGATTATGAAAATTTGGTTTTTACTTTTCGGAATTATACTAAGCTTCTCAGGATTTGGACAGAACCAAGTGGATGCGATTCGTTATTCGAATCTTCATTATGGTGGATCTGCTCGCTATAACTCTATGGGCGGTGCATTTGGTGCTCTGGGAGGGGATTTATCTTCAGCATCAATTAATCCAGCAGGAATTGGAGTATATAGGTCTTCTGAGTTTTCTATTTCTACAGCTATGTTGAGCAATTCTACTAACACAAATCATTATGGAAATAATGCCGCAGACTTTAGGTTAAATCTCAACTTCAATGGAATTGGATACTTAACTTCCATCGATATTAGCAAAGGCGTTGCTGGTTGGCAAAAAATTAACTTTGCTGTTGGTTACAATAAAATTGCGAATTTCAATAACAGATACAGTATCTTAGGGGTTAACAATAACAACTCGGCAATAGACCAATGGGTTAATAATCTTAATGAAAATGGCGGTGCAGATGCATCAACAATAAACGACAATTCTCAATATTATCAAGGTACTAACCTTGCTTGGCAAAACTACCTGATAGATTATGATACTAATGTTACAATATCTCCATACTATAGTGCATTGCAAAGCTATGGCCAAACACAGGCACTAACATTAATTGAAAAAGGATCGATTGGTGAAAGCTTCTTTGCTATTGGAGGAAACTATGGCAACAAACTTTACATTGGAGCGACATTAGCAACTGACAATATCAAATACAGCTACGAAACCATGTATTCTGAAACAGTATCTGAAACAGACACAGCTAATAATCTTCAAAATTTTTCTTTATCAGAAACAATCTCCACCCAAGGTCGCGGATATAACGCCAAAATTGGAATTATTTTTCGCCCTATCGATTATGTGCGTTTAGGAGCTTCCATTCAAACACCTACTTATTTTAATATGTCTGACCAATGGACTACTGACATGGAATCTACGTTTAAAGACACGGCATTCTACTACTCTGATCCTGAAGGCAGATATGACTACATTTTAATTACACCTTATCGGGCGACTTTGAGTGCTGGTATCCAAGTTGGAAAAACAGGGCTTATAAGTGCTGATTATGAAATCGTAGATTATAAAACAGCTCGGCTACAATCTGAAAATGGAGATTATGATTTTGCTAATGAGAACTCTGCCATAATAAATAATCATATTACATCGGGTAACTTAAAAATTGGAACAGAATGGAGAATTGAGCAATTTAAAGTTAGAGCAGGTTACAGCTATTTTGGAAAATCAAGTCGTAATGGATTAACTACTAACAAAGCTTACTCAACCTATTCGATAGGTATAGGTTTCAAACAAAATGGCTTCTTTATGGATATAGCATATAACCTATCTAAAAAATATGGTGAGCTATATCTTTACGATTCCGCTTCTCTTGAAGCAACAGCCACAGCTAACAATATTCATAGAATTACTACTTCTATAGGTTTCCAATTTTAAGCCACCAATCTCAAGCACTATTCGTGTTAAAACAACTTTAAACCCGTTCATAAAAGTTAATTTATCTTAAATTAGGATAAAAGATTTGTCACAGATTTATCTAACCTATATATTTACATTTATAAGATTTAGAAAAATTGGAAGCTATCCTAAATATTAACGGCATATCTAAAAGATACGGAAAAGTAAAAGCCTTAAATAACTTATCTCTTCAAATTAATAGAGGAGAAATCTACGGCATTCTTGGTCCAAATGGCAGCGGAAAAACAACAACCTTAGGGATTCTATTAGGTGTATTAAATGCCGATAGCGGCTCTTATTCTTGGAATGGAAAAACACCTTCAAAGTATGATAGAAAAAATATCGGCTCACTTTTAGAAACACCTAATTTTTACCCTTATTTAACGGCTCGACAAAACTTATCAATTGTATGTAAAGTAAAGGAAGTTTCTCAAAGGGAAGTTGATAGAGTTTTAAGTATAGTAGACTTAATAAATAGAGCTGACTCTAAATTCAAAACTTTTTCTCTAGGAATGAAGCAGCGTTTAGCTATTGCTTCTGCCTTACTTGGAAATCCAGAAACTTTAGTTTTAGATGAGCCTACAAATGGTCTTGATCCGCAAGGAATCGCTGAAATTAGAACCATCATTCTAGATTTAGCTAAAAAAGGTAAAACCATTATTATGGCTAGTCATATTTTAGATGAAGTTGAAAAAACATGTACCCATGTTGCTGTTTTGAAACTGGGGAACCTGTTAACATACGGACCTATTCAATCCGCACTAAATAATCAAGAACAAGTTCTTGTAGTGTCAGAAAATTTAGAGCTTCTAAAACTAACATTAGCACAAATTGATGGCGTTAGCAATGTCAAGCAAATTGGAGATAAAGTATCATTAATTTTGAAACAAGGAAAAGATATAAGTTATCTTAATGGAACGCTATTTGACAAAGGTATTGTCGTCTCAGAAATAGGTATTCAAAAACCTGATTTAGAAGCTAACTTTTTAGAATTGATAAAATAAATGTTAAGCTTACTCTCAATAGAATACAAAAAACTGATTCCTTACTCTACTTTTTGGATAATTTTTGGGTTATTCTTTCTTTTTACTCCTGTTGTTTTTTATGGAGCAGGGCAAATTAAATTTGATGCGTTCCCCATTGATTTTGCGACAATTTACAATTTTCCCTACGTATGGAATAATATTACATATATCGCAAGTTGGTTTAACTTGTTAATAGGAATGTTATTGGTGATTTTAGTATGCAATGAGTTCTCTTTTAAAACTTTTAGGCAACAGGTAATTGATGGCCATAGTAAAGCAGACTTTATCATATCGAAAATACTTTTAATAAGTTCATTTTCACTATTAAGTACATTGTACCTGTTTATTATAGGTGCCTTCTTTGGATATTTATCAGGGAGTGAAGCCTCTATTTTAACAGACACTAAATACCTATTAATATATTTCATACAATCCTTAGGATATATGTCTGTTGCTTTAATACTCGCTATTATAATTCGCTCTTCAGCAATATCTATTATTCTTTTTATCTGTTCAATTTTTGTTGAATCAATTATAAGATTATTCATGCCAGATGTGTTAGCACCATATTTCCCTATGAAAATCATTTCTAATCTCACGCCTTTTCCTTCTCCTGGTGGCGTTCAAGTTTCGAGTATTAAGGGTGTTATTACTGACTCTATTTCGTTAAACACAAGTGTAATTGTAGCTATAATTTACATAATTTCCTTTTGGGGGATTTCTTATATCATCCTTACAAAGAAAGACATCAATTAAATTTTTAAAATTACGACAGCAAAAAATAATATGCTTTATAGACAAACTCATAGAGCATTTGAAATCAAGCAAAATACTATTATGTCGGAAACAATATTTTTAAGAAATTGGACGCTCTTTTTGTGCCTGATAGTGACTTTTTCAGTACATTGTTCGGCACAGCTTTGTAATACAAATCGTTTTATTGATTCGGCTTTTAGTGTTACCAAAACCTACAACATAGAATATCAGCAAGCTAAAGCCTTTGGCTCTATTTTTTCGACTCCTCATTACCTCGACATTTATGAACCCACTTCGGATACTTTGACTTATCGACCACTTGTTGTATTTCTCTTTGGTGGTGGTTATTTAATTGGAGATAAACTCAATCCACCGGCAAATGACTATTGCTCCTATTGGGCGGAAAGAGGCTATGTATGTGTATCTGTTAATTATAGAATTGGTTTCAATTCATTGATTACCGAAAGTGCAGAAAGAGCAGTATATCGTTCAACACAAGATTTACAAGCTGCACTGCGGTTTTTGGCTGAAAACAGAAATTTATATGGTGTAGATACAGCAAACGTAATAGCATCAGGTAACAGCGCTGGTGGTATTACTTCAATTCATAATGCTTTTATGGAGCAGAGTCAGGCACCAATTTCATATCAAGGCTTTGGCTTTGGTCTCGATTCTGATGATTTAGGTGGCGTCTATTCTTCAGGTAATACTTTCTGGAATAATGAAGAGGTTATGACTCATGGCCTGATCAGTAATTGGGGGGGCATTATTGATACTTCCTTTATTGGTGATGCTGTCGATGATTATATACCGACTATCTTATTTCATGGGGATCAAGACTCTGTGGTGAACTATAATTCGGGACATCCTTTCGGATATCCCTTGTTTCCATTAATGTATGGTAGCGTGCCTATTAGTTCAGCATTGGCAGACAATAATATCCCTTTCTATTTTGAAACCTTTGAAGGCGCAGGTCACGAACCTGAATTATTAAATCCTATTTATCTTGATTCAATTCTTATGTTATCCGCAGATTTCATTTACGAACATGTATTAAAACCGGAAGTAATTTCTGTTACTGGAAATACCGTGAGTGCAACAACTTTATCTGAAAATTATATCGTTACTGCCAATGAGAACTTTAGTATTGGCTGCGTTAATTTGAATAATGGTACGGTCACTAGTATAAATACGAATCATTTTGACATACTATGGAATAGCAATGGGCTGGATACAATCGAAATTATTATTTTTAACAACATTCTTGCTAAAGATACTTTTTTACTACCAGTCAACATTTCTGACATTTGTACTTTCTTGCCGTTAACCGGCTTTAACAACAGTACAATTTGCGCTAACGAAAGTCTAACTATTAATGGTACAATATACAACGCATCAAATTATACAGGTACGGAAGTTTTCTCAAACATCGGTATACACGGTTGTGATTCTACGGTAACCATTTCCTTAAATGTTCTTCCTGTACTAAGCTCCTCGAACAACAGCACAATCTGCGCTAATGAAAGCCTAACTATAAACGGTACAATCTACAACGCATCAAATTACACAGGTACTGAGGTTTTCACAAACATCGGCCCCTACAATTGTGATTCTACGGTAACCATTTCCTTAAATGTTCTTCCTGTACTAAGCTCCTCGAACAACAGCACAATCTGCGCTAATGAAAGCCTAACTATAAACGGTACAATCTATAACGCATCAAATTTCACAGGTACTGAGGTTTTCACAAACATCGGCCCCTACAGTTGTGATTCTACGGTAACAATATCCTTAAATGTTCTTCCAGCTATTGATACATCCATCACCGTATTGGGATTAACTTTAAGTTCAAACCAAAACGGGGGAGCTTATCAGTGGATAGACTGTGATGTAGGAAGCTTTATAAGTGGAGAAACTAATCAAATATTTATAGTTGACTCAGATGGGAATTATGCTGTGCAAATAGATAACAATGGATGTATTGATACTTCTGCTTGTTATTCAATTGTTACCATTGGGCTGCTCGAAAATGAGTTAAGCGATGAACTAAAAATGTATCCTAATCCAACATCTGGTCAAATTACTATTGAATTCAGTAAATCACAGGATGAAATAATTATTGAAGTCGAAAACGAGTTAGGTCAGCTAGTCTCAAACCAACTGCACACAAATGTAGATGTAATTGGCTTAGAAATAGAAGGTAATTCTGGTTACTATTTTGTGACAATTAAAAATAGTATAGGTGAAAAAAGTGTATTTAGACTTCTAAAATATTAAGCGAAATAATGAAAAAGATGGTTGTTGTGTAGCCCATGGATTGTTCTGCGAATAAGAACTTAACATTACTAAAAGACAAGGAAAACAAAATGTAATTTTTTGACGATTACAAGTTACTAAAAAAGGTAAAAGACTAAAGCTGAGAAGCACTCTTTGAACTTCTAACTTGCCACTTTATACTTTATTAACTTTCCATTGGTGGGCGTCATCTTCAAAAATCTCTCGTCCGAAAATAGGTGCCTTTTTCTTTATTTCTTCAACAATATAGCGGCACGCATCGAACGCATCGTTTCTATGTTTAGACGACACAAAAACAAACAGACATAGTTCGCCTGCATTAACAATACCATTACTATGGTAAATGTGCATGCAGGTTAGGTCGTATTTCTCAAAAGCTGATTCCCTAATTATATGAACCTCCTTTTCTGCCATTTCGGTATGTGCACTATAATCAATCGCTAGAACGGTTTTTCCGTCAACCTCATCAGCCCTTACTTGACCCAGGAATATATCATGTGCCCCGATATTCGTTTTTACCTGATGATGCGCTATTGAATTGGCAATTTTTTCAGGACTAATGGGTCCCTCTATAAAAATTGATTTTGGTGTTTTCTTTTCCATGTTAATTCCAAGTTACGATACCGCCAGTAAGATTTGTAAGGTTTTGATATCCTTTTTTTTTCAATATTTCTATAGCCGTTTTGCTCCTAATACCATGCTGGCAATAAACTACAATTTGCTCGTCTAGTGGTAGTTCTAAATCAACCGAATTTATAACACCTAATGGAACATTTTTAGCATTTAGTTCTTTGTGTCGCGGCTCTTCAAATGATTCTCGGACATCAATTATTGTCATATTTTGATTACCCAGCATTTGCTTTAACTCACTCGCATTAATTTCAGGTCCAACAGACTTAGTCGTATTGCAAAGCGCATCATAGTCTATGTTTTCAAATTCGTCTGCTTTGGACATAACCTTGTCTATTTCCTGTTGATCTTTTGAAACAGAAAGTTTTTGTGAATCATTATTGAGAGCCTTAACCAGCAGCAACTTTCCCGATAGCACCTCGCCAATTCCCAAAATAATCTTGAGCGTTTCATTCGCTTGGTATGTTCCAATCATGCCAGGCAGCACACCCAGTACCCCAATGTCGGAACAACTTGTCATTGCGCCATAACTAGGAGGCTCAGGATACAAACACCGGTAAGTCGGTCCATTTTGATAATTGAATACCGACACTTGTCCTTCGAATTTGTAAATCGCACCATAAACTAGTGGAGTGTTTGTTATCACCGCAGCATCGTTAGCTAAATACCGAGTTGCGAAATTATCTGAACCATCAACAACGATATCGAAATCATTGAATAACGACAATGCATTTTTTGTGGTCAAACGTTCTGGGTAAACTATATAATCTACATTGGGATTAAGTCCTGACAACCACTTGGCCGCAACCTTAGCTTTGTTTTTTCCAATATCTTCAGTTGTAAATAGAATTTGTCTTTGAAGGTTACTCAATTCTATCGTGTCAAAATCGATGATACCAATAGTTCCTACACCAGCAGCCGATAAATACTGTAATACCGGGCAACCCAAGCCTCCAGCCCCTATAACAAGCACATTCGCATGCTTCAATTTTTGTTGACCTGGTTCGCCAACTTCATTTAATTTGATGTGGCGACTGTATCGATATTTTTCCTCTTCAGTCAGCATCGATTATCCTCCTGAATATGGCGGTAAAATAGCTATTTCGTCATCATCTTTTAGCTCGACATCTTCTGTAGCAATACTTTGATTTATTGCCACTTTATAAACGAACCCTTGTAAATCGGGATGCAGTGTGTTCAATACTTCTAAAAATTGTAAGTAAGTTGTTGCTTCAGGTAATTCAATATACTCATACTCCGATTTTAGCTGCTCAGCAACGTTTCCTAAATATTTAACTGTTACTTTCATACTTCTTCAAATCTAATAACGTATTAATGTTTGCAAGCTGATTAACTTGCGCAGCTCCTACCTCAACTGAACCGCAGCGCAAGTTATTAAAACAATCTCTAACAGTAAAGTTTCCTTGTTCAATTTGCATTTTTATTACTTCAAGTGATGTTTTATTATATATGGCCGTCAATGGATAAATTCGATTAAGTCCTCGTAAATAAGTAACATCATTCTGCAAGTGTGCTTTAATTAATTCATGAATCAGGTCCAATTGTAACATTGGGGAGTCTACTGTTAAAACAAGAACGTTATCAACATTACACTTTTTAAGCGCAGTATATACCCCACCTATTGGACCAATATTAGGAACAATGTCCTTAACTACAGGAACACCAAACTCTTTGTATGCAAGATTATTAGAAATAATTGTAACGCGCTCTGACAGCTGATTCGCTAAATCAATTGAATACTGAACCATTGCTTTTCCATTAAAAGAAATGATCCCCTTATCGGTTCCCATTCGCCTACTCTTACCTCCTGCTAATATAAAAACCTCTAACTCCATTTACACAAAGAACAATTTTGTTGATGCCAATACAAGAACAAAAGCCAACAAATAGGAAAGTGTTTTGTTATTCAACTTCTGGCTACCATAATAACTGCCCAGAAAGCCTCCTAAAACAGCGATTCCTACACAAATAAAGGCCTCCCTTTCGAATGAAATTCCTTTGCTCAATAATCCTAACATACCTGCACCTGAATTCACCCATATAAATAATGCAGAAACGGCCGCAGCCTGCTTCATGTTTCCCCAATGCATTAGGAGTATAACAGGAGTAAGAATTATCCCTCCGCCTATACCAATTAGTCCAGAAAAAAAGCCAATTAGAGCGCCAAGGATTATACCTTGATACCACGCTAATTTCTTGTTTTCTTTTTCTTCAGATGGTTTGATTAGCATTCTTGCAATTGCGATAATTAAAAGCACTCCCAATATCTTTTTATACAAACCAACATCTATTTCGCAAGTTCCACCAAGATATGCCATTGGAATTGAGCCAATAGCGAAAAATAAAAACAACTTCCTCTTAAAATGACCATGTCTGAAATAGTGGATAAATGCAATTCCAGCTACAAATAAATTGAGTAGTAATGCGGTAGGTTTCATATACTCAGGGCTAAAACTAAATAACACCATTAATGCTAAATACCCGCTCGCACCTCCATGGCCAACTGCTGCATATAAAAAAGCGACTACTGGTAACACCAAGTAAAACAGCCAGAGATTATCAACGCTGGTAAACATAAACTATGGTAGTTTGTAAACAGAAACTAAATTGTTAGCCTCTAGAACAGTTGAATTTTCTGGAACGTACACTAAACCATTTGCACCTGAAAAGGTATGCAGCATTGATGAGCTCTGCCCCTCTAATACTCTAACCTTGTCACCTTCTATTTTTGCTTTTAGAAATTGGGCTCGACCCCCTTTTTTAGTATAGTCTTCAATCAGCTTTAGCTGTGCTATCTCCAATCCATCACTTTTTCTAGATATGATTTCCAATGCAATTAATACATAAATATAAAAACATGAAAGTGCTGCTGCTGGATTACCTGGCAGGGCGAAAACAAGCTTGTTATTATAGGAACCAAAAAAAAGAGGTTTTCCTGGCTTTTGCTTGACTTTATAAAATATTTCTTTTACTCCAATTTCTTTTAAAGCATCACCCACAAAGTCATAATCTCCAACGGAAATACCTCCTGATATAAGAATTACATCTGAAGAGCTCAATAGATTTTCAATTGCACTTTTCGTAGCACCATATGTATCTTCAACTGTTTTACTTTTAACACATTCATAACCTGATTGCTTAATCGCTGCATCAAGCATAATTGCGTTACTTTCATATATTTTACCCTCAGGTAAGAGATCCCCTGGCTCAACTAACTCGTCACCGGTAACTAAAATTGACAGTGTAGGTTTTTTAAATACATCAACTTCTGTAATACCTAAACCCGCTAAAAAACCAATTGCAGCTGGAGTAATTCGGTCTCCTTTATTCATCGCAATTTGACCGATTGTTGTTTGCTCGCCCTTCAAGCGAATATTCTTTCCCACCTGAACGGGCTCTGTAAACGAGATGGTCTTCTCTTTTCTGTGAACTATCTCTTGCTGAATAACGGTATTTGTACCTTTTGGTACTTTCGCTCCAGTAAAAATTCGTACTGCCTCACCTTGTTTTAAATCAAATTCTGAAGCGGAACCGCCAGCAGCAATTTCTCCAACAAGTTTGTATGATTTGATTTCATCAGAAAAATAAACCGCATATCCATCCATTGAAGATTGGTGAAACGATGGCATATTAATCTTTGAAATTACGTCTTGTGAAAGCACTTTATTCAAGGCAGTGCTTAAATAAATTCGCTCATAGGTAGAATTTGGAAGATTAATTTTTACTAACCTAATTGCTTCTTCGACAGACACCATAATCAAATCGTTTATTAAACAACCAAAGGTAACTGATGCACTGAATTAAAGTTGTTATTGAACAATAACCTTTTTTGCTACCGCATTAACTTCAACCAAATAAACACCTTTCTCCCAAGTTGCAACATCTATCTGGTGAAGATTGGTTTTAGAGATAGAAGAATAGACTAACTGACCTAATAAATCGTAAATATGTATTGTAACACCAGCGGCAATATTTTGAACGACAAAAATATCATTTGATGGATTCGGGAAAATACTGAACTCTTTTCCCTGATCAAAATTCTCAAATACACTAACACCGTTTGTTGCTACAGTAAAATCCCAAGTGTCGCTCCAATCTGAATTAACCATGTTTGTTATCGTTCTTACTCGCCAATAATATTTTTGTCCATGAATAAGGTTCGATGTTTCATGTTCTGTATCATTTCCATTTGGATTCACACTTGAAAATAAGGTAATACCTGTTTGTAATAAACTAGAACTAAACAAATCAGTAGTGTCTAATTCCCACTCATAATTGTTAACTCCGTCAACAGATTTCCAATCTATTATTTCGTTATCAGGTCTTGCCCCAGCGCCATCCAAAGGCAAATAAAGTTCTGGCTTTGTATCCCAAACTCCGTCAATATTAATATCATCGATGTATACGTTATTACCACTATCGCTTTCAAACACAAACTTGAACATAAAGTTATCCGTTAAGTATGATGAAGAAATTCCACCTACTGAGTATTCTTTCCAATCGCTAGTATCCGAAGGGGTAAAATTACCAGCGACAGACGCTGCACTTGCTAACGCAATTCCTGTTTGACTTAACCTAATGGCCCAAGATTCTCCACAATCGCCAGAAACATATAGTCTTAACTTATCTTCGCTAGAAGTATTTGAATGTTGAGCATAAGCTAACTTGAATGTAAAATTAATAGACTCTAGCGGGCTCATATCAATTGCAGCGCTTACCAACTCATCAATTTCACCTTTATTGTTCCAATAGTTGGTCATTTTAATACATGAGCTTCCTGTGTAAGAAGCAACATCTGTTAATTCAAACTTAAAAATATCATTTTGTTCATTAATTGGAAACCACTTATCATTTGGAATAGATTGTACAGTCTCAAAACTCTCTTGAATAGGCGGATAGTTATTAATAGGATCTGAAACTAGAATATGCATTGTTTTTGTTTCACTTAACGAAGATGTTCCATTACCTACATTTAAAGTAACATCATATAACCCTGGTGCATTATAATAAACTTGTGGCTGACTTATTGCAGAGTTGGAAGGAGTTCCGCCAGGAAACGACCACGTCCATGAATTTTTATTAAACATCAATGACTGATCATAAAACTGGATTGTTCCATTACTACAAATGAAATTGGTAGATAAAAAATCTGCCCCAAAGCATTGACTTAAACCTGTAGCAATTAAGTTAGACTCGGTCCATAGGTTGTTTCTTCCTGCGGTAGAACTTTCTAATGTTGCTCGCATTCTATAGGCTTGACCTTCTGTAAACATCTGAGAACAAGAAGTATAATCCATGTAATTATTCACGTTATCTAAAGATCCACATGTTTGCTGCGCGAAGTCACATCCTCCAAGTCGACCTTCGCAATTAGGCGTATCAGAAACATTATCATCAGAATTACAATTACTTGCCAAATCTGGATCGTTTGACGGCCCCCATGTGTGCGACAAATTAAACCAATGACCAATTTCGTGCGTTAGCACACGTTGAGTCCCCCCAACATAAGTATATCTAGTGTAAATAGCGTCTGTTCCTGCACCAGTGCCGCCCGGGGTATAAGTATATGCGGCAACCCCTGCTGCTGATGGGTTACTGCAAGAGGCCGCGTCCATACATTTTACTACGAAAAAATTCATGTACATATCTCTCGGCCATATTCTACCGCTGGCTGCTTGGTTAGAGCTAGGGTCTTCTGTATCCGATGTAAAGTATCTCACAATTCCATTGGTTGGATCACCGTTAGGATCGAGCTTAGCTAATACAAATTGGAAATTGGCATTACCTATAATCGGTTTAAACGCATCAGCTACAGTGTTCGTGTCCGAATTATATCCGTTAAAATCTGCGTTGAGCCTATCAATTTGCTCATGAATTCTTAAATCAGGGATATTTTCAGGACCTCCCTCATGTAAAACATGAAACACAACCGGTATAATATAATTCTGCGTTGCCGCTCTATCAATATTCCCAATAAACTCTTGTGTGAAGGCTTCTAAATTTGCTTTATCACTAATGATTTGAGAAGCAGCTTCTGGATGTTCTAGCAAGTATTGCTCTTCATTTCCATGAGTTGCACACCAGCTAGTAGTAGATTGCGCAAAAGCTACGAATGAAGACAAAACGATTAAGAATGATAGGACTTTTTTCATGATTACTTGGTTTATTTAACAATAAATTTAGAATAAGCAGAAGTAAATTCTGCGTCTAATTTAATGAAATACACCCCACCACTTAAACCTTGTGTGTTAAACGGTATTGATTGATTTCCAGTGGTTGTCATACCTAAAAATACATGTTGAACTTTCTCACCTAGAATATTATATATACTAATTCTTACCGCTTGATTTGGCTTGCTATTAAAATTAACCCAGCCATTGCTTTCCACAGGATTTGGAATTACTCTAAGATTAAGCACATTATTATCAAATAGCTGCTCAACGCCAACTCCTGTTTCACTAACGGTAAAACTCCAAATGTCACTCCAAGCTGTAGTAAGCGCATTTGTACGAGCCCTTACTCGCCAGTAGTACTTTTGCCCATGAATTAACCCTGAGGTTTGTATTTCGGTGTCTGCATTGTCAGGATTTGATGAAATAAAAGCCGGTGTACCTGTTTGAAGCTCTGTTGAGTTAAAAGAACTTGAGGTATCTATTTGATATTCATACTCGTCACAGCTCTCCAAAGATTTCCAATTTAGCAATGGGCCATCAGAAAGGTTTCCAGCACCATCAAAAGGACTTTCTAATACAGGAAAAGCCTTATAGACTCCAGTTATATTAATTTCATCTAAGTAAAAATGATTACCGCTATCGCTTTCTAATTCAAATTTATACATAAAACCTTCATTTAGTAACCCTCCTGAAATAGATGCTAATGTTTGGGTATTCCATTGACTGGAAGAAGGGATAAACGCAGATGAAGTACTACTTGCTGTTGTCATAATTGAAGCTATTCCTAACCAGCCTAGCGACCACGTTTCTCCACAATCACTTGAGAATGATAATCGAACTTTGTCAATCGAGCTTCCCACTTGAGCATAAGCATATTTAAATGAAAAACTTGCTGATGCCATTTGTGATAAATCAATTGTACCGCTAATCAAGGTTTCCCTCTCTCCAATATTGTTACCTAAATTCTTAACTACTGCCGAATTAGATCCTGAATATGCGGCATCAGATGTTAGCTCCCATTTATTTGACAAACCATCTGTATTCTCCACAAACCATTCCGCAGAAGGCAACGAAGTTACATTTTCAAAACTTTCGGTATAGGGATAGTTTTGACCAATAGGATCGACTACAAAAATGTAATTTGATTTGGTTACCGATTCATTCTGACTACCTAGAGTTACATCTAATGAAACATCATGAACCCCCACAGCATGATAATACACAAGTGGATGCTGGTTAGCTGAAGTACTCGGAATTCCTGTTACAAAATTCCAATCCCAATCAGAAGCGGTTGCAACCGAAACATCGGTGAAGGAAACGAAGTTGCCAGCACAAACTATATTTTGCGAAACAAAACCAGCTTCACATAGCTGGTCTACTCCTGTTTGAGCCAAATTCGCTGAGCTCCATAAGTTGTTTCTCTGGCCAACCGATGATTCTAAAGCAGCATGCATCCAATTTATTTGTCCCTCGGTAAACATTCGATCGCAATTGGCATAATTCATATAATTTTGAACATTATCCAATGTTCCACACGTAATAAGTGTCGTGTCGCAGCCACCACTATTTCCTTCCGTTAATGGAGTATCTGTTATATCATCATCATCACTGCAATTTGAAACAACCCCAGGAATATTAGTATCACCCCAAACATGTTTTAAATTAAACCAATGCCCACATTCGTGTGTTAATGTTCGAGACCGTGACTCACTACTTTGCTCGATTCTTCCAACTCCATCAAAAAGAACAATTATTGCATCAACAGCGGCACTTCCCCCAGGCAAATAAGTATAGCCTCCAGACCCATTAGCCGTTGATTTTACAACAAAAATATTCAAGTACTTTTCTCTTGGCCACATTCTTCCCGACTTAACACCATCATCAGCCAAGTTTGTTGCGGTATCAAAATATCGATTAATGCCACTTGTAGGAACTCCTAGTGGATCTCTTTTTGCTAATCTAAACTCTATTTCGCTATCGGATAACAATTCTCTAAAATCAGTTTTCACCTCAACAGTATCCGGATTTCTTAATGAAAAATCCCGATTCAGAACAAACATTGCATCCAATATTTGTTCATCTGAAATATTCTCGAGACCACCTTCGTGAATTACATGAAAGACAACTGGAATAACATAATCATTCGAAGTTCTTGCGCCATTATTAATGAAGTCGTTGCTGAAATTTGCTAACTCTTCTCGTGCTTGATTTATTTGCTCCGCCTCGTTTGGGTGATTTAATAAATACTCAAACGAGGCTTCATCTGTACCACATTTCACTAAGGCATTTTGACCATAAGCGTTCAACATCATGGTAATTCCAACAAACAATCCTAACACCCTCATATCACAAATTTTATCCTTTCATTTAGTACAGCGCAGCAATATACTGCATTTATGCGAGTTGTTAAAAGGAAAACTAAGTATTGACTGACTATTGCCTATAGGTTTTGGAAGCCTAATTGATATCTATAAATCTTTCGATATCTTTTATTAAACCGAAAACAACAATACTATCTGTATCATAAATCATCGTTTCTGTGGTCGGAACACCTAAGATATGTTCCTCGATAGTTGCCTTCCCGTCTTTCGTTTTCTCATAACTACGCTTTATAGTTACCAGGTTAATTTTGTATTTATTTCGTAGATTAATTTCGCCAACTGCCTTATTAATAATTCCTTGCGGTGCTTTAATCTCAACAATTTCGTAATCATCGGGCAATTCTAAAAATGAGAGTACGCTTGGATTGAGAAGTTGTTCGGTAACAACTTTAGCAACCTCATCTTCGGGAGATAGAATTTCTTCTACTCCCATTTTCTCCAAAATCATTCTTTGCTGACGGCCGTGAGCTCTTGCTATGACTCTTTTAGCTCCTAATTCCTGAACATAAACAGTGCTTAATAATAACGCTTCAAAATCCTCCCCGATTGCCATTACAACAGCATCGGCTTCTTGAATATTTTGGGTTCTTAACGCACGAATATCAGTAGCATCCATAGTTACTGCCATCGCAACATCATCCTTAATTGCTTCGATGTGATTTTCATTATTATCGATTGCTAAAACCTCCACCCCTTTTGCGGAAAGGTTTCTAGCAATGGCTTCGCCAAACTGGCCAAGCCCGATAACAACATATTTACTACCTGTAGCCATTATGCCATTGCATTGTCTAGGTCTTCAATCAAATCTTCAACATCTTCAACACCGACACTAAGGCGAATTAACGAATCTACTACTCCACTTTTTTCTCTTTCTTCTTTAGGAATAGAAGCATGTGTCATAGTCGCGGGATGTCCAATTAATGACTCTACACCTCCAAGTGACTCTGCCAAACAGAAGATTTTAACCTTTGCTACAATTTCGTGAGATTCTTCAAGACTATTTCCTTTTAACGTAAATGAAATCATACCTCCAAAACCTGTCATTTGCTTCTTAGCAACATCATGATTTGGGTGAGATTCGAACCCTGGCCAATACACTTTATCAACCTTTGGATGATTTACCAACCACTTGGCAATTTTCTCTCCATTTTCACAATGTCTTTGCACTCTTAAGTGCAATGTTTTAATTCCTCTTAGCACTAAGAAGCTGTCTTGAGGCCCACAAACTGCTCCACTACTATTCTGTATTCTATAAATTTCCTCTGCAATTTTTTCGTCATTACAAATTAACGCTCCCATCACTACATCTGAATGACCACCCAAATATTTGGTTACGGAATGCATAACGATGTCAGCACCTAAATCCAAAGGGGTTTGAAGATACGGTGTTGCAAACGTGTTATCAACAGCCAACAATACATTGTTGCCTTTTGCAATTTGAGAAACCGCTTTAATATCGATAATATTCATCATTGGGTTTGTTGGCGTTTCAACCCAAATCAGTTTTGTATTTGAATTAATTTTTTCTTCGATAGCAGAAGTATCTATCATAGATACGAAGTGAAATTTAATTCCGTATTTCTCAAATATAGTTTTGAATAGTCTAAAAGATCCTCCATACAAATCATTAGTTGAAATAACTTCATCTCCTGGTTTAAGCATTTTGATAACACAATCCATAGCTGCTAAGCCTGAGCCAAAACAAGCTCCAAATTTCCCATTTTCTATGGCTGCAAGATTTTTCTCTAGCGCATGTCTAGTGGGATTTAATGTTCTTGAATATTCGTATCCTTTATGGTCTCCAACACTCTCTTGAACATAAGTTGATGTTTGATAAATTGGTGTCATAATAGCCCCTGTTGCCGCATCTGGCTCAAGACCTCCGTGAATCGCTTTCGTGCCAAATCTCATATTATCTTTCATATCTCACAATTTTGGTCGAAAATACTAATTTCCACAATTATTATTAACTTTTAAACTTGATTAACTTTCGTTTTAAAAATACACGTTGTATCCATTTAGGAAGGACGATTACTCCAATTAATAAGTAAGGCCAGTAGCCTAATACTCGCCAAATCACGCCAAGTACTTCTGACGGTGCTCCGGAAATAAACTCTCCAAGAAATTGTGGAAACAGAACCTCTGCAACACCTGAACTTCCTGGGGTTGGGCTAATTAACATAACTACCCACATAATAAGCTGACGAGCATAAATTCCAAAATGAGAAATTGAATTTAATTGAGAAAAAGCTAAGATGATAAAATTGACTACCCAAAATCTAGCTGTCCAGGCAAAAAATGTGGCTCCAAATGCCTTTATCCAAAAAATAAAAGGCTTATCTTTTAATTCCCTTGAAGTAACGATAAGGTCGTCTCCTGTTTGTTCTACACTTTTTCTCCAACGTTTAAGGACGCCTAAACGGCAAATTTTGACCATCAGATTCTTAATTCCTTGTGGATTAAAAAAAGTAGCATACAGCATTACGGAGGTTAATAATAATA
>Ga0115568_10001140_pt1 | contig 19263 bp, 13 predicted proteins | sample COGITO_mtgs_1204_FD_87296 | JGI IMG/M metagenome (GOLD analysis project Ga0115568, IMG submission 87296) | Pelagic marine microbial communities from North Sea - COGITO_mtgs_120426 | ecosystem: Environmental > Aquatic > Marine > Epipelagic | place: Germany:Helgoland, sampling site Kabeltonne...
ATGCCTTGCTCGGGGGCCTGTTCTATCAGTATCTGTTGCACGTCTTGCTGATCCAGTCTTTGGATTAATTCGAACAGGTTGTGCGCGATTTCGCTAAGGTCGCCTGATTCTGAGAGCCAGAAGATGTTGTGTTGCGTGGTGTACCAGCTCGGTTTCTGGTTTAGTACTAGGGTGGTGCTGGCGTTGGGCTCGGTGTGCTCTGATAGCGGGCGCGTGTCGCCGTGTGGCAATAGCCTGACTTTGGCCTTGGGGCTATAGTGCTTGGTGAGTAGCCCTGGCGCGCTTTGGGCGGCTTCGTTGTTGGCTTGGTCGACGTGGCGTGTTAGTTGCATTTGTAGTACCTCGCTGATCTGCGACTCGGTTATGGGGCCATGCCTGAGGATTGCCGGTTGCTCTGGGTTGCGTAGATCGATGATCGTTGATTCTAGGCCTAACTCACTGGGGCCGCCGTCGAGGATGGCTTTGATGCGGCTGCCTAGGGTTTGCTGTACGTGCTTGGCGAGGGTCGGGCTGACGTAGCCGAAGGGGTTGGCGCTAGGGGCGGCTAGGGGGAAGTCAATGCGTTCCAGTATTTGACGGAAGACCGGATGGCGGGGCACGCGGATGGCCACGCTGGGAAGTCCTGCGGTGACGATGTCCGCGATGCTGTTTTTCTTGGGGACCACCATGGTGAGCGGTCCGGGCCAAAAGGCTTCGGCTAGACGGCGCACGCAGTCGTTTGACTCGATGTGCGGTTCCGCGGCCTCTAGGTTGCTGAAGTGAACAATTAGCGGGTCAATTAGGGGGCGCCCTTTGACCTCGAAGATCTTGCGTACACTATTCAGGTCAAGTGCATTGCCGGCTAAGCCGTAAACGGTCTCGGTTGGCATGCCGACGACATCTCCATTACGCAGGAGTTGCGCGCAGTGATCGAGATTTGACCTGTTTGCTTCAAGAACTTTGCTGAGGTGGGCCATGGCTTGCGGGGTCTGTGTATATAAAAAATCCTTCCCCGCAAAAAGGGAAGGATTGAAAAAACCTACTTTCGTAGCACAGCTTACTGCATTGTCAGCATGTTACGAGCCTGCTTGATGCGGTTCGTGATGCGACGCTGGTGTTTAGCGGAAAGGCCTGTGTCTTTACGAGGAAGGATCTTGCCCGTCTCTGTGACAAAGCGGGAAAGTAGCTCTACATCGTTGAACGTATAGTCCATCGGATTGCGGGAGCGATTGAGTTTCTTAGTGTCTGTGCTCATGGATCGAGGGAACGTAGGGCTTCGCGTCGGGGGCGCAAGTAAAATTTTCGACTGATGCGTGCGACTTTGTGTGATCTGTCATTGCGGTGATCAGCGGGCTACGAGTTCTGCTTTATTATTTGTAAAAACTCGGGGAGTACTGAATTTAATTTTGCGGGGCCAATGCCTTTGATTTCGAGGGCTTCGGTTTTGTTGGCGGGTTTCTTGTTCGCCAGTTCAACCAGCACCGCATTTGAGAAGACCGTGAAGGCGGGCTTGCCGGTTTTTGCTGCCATTTTTGCCCGCTGACCCACCAGCAGGCCGTATAACCTGCGGTCGAGTATGCCAGTCGTTGGGGCGCTGTTGCGGCCGGCAGTTTTTGAAGCGCCTGCTTGCTTGCTGCTGAGTGCGCCTGCGGTGCGTTCGGGCAGCTCCAGTGCGATCTTCTCGGTGCCGCGCATGACCCGGGCCCCGGTCGGGGTGAGTTTGAGCAATGGATAGTTGCCGTCGGCGATGACCTGCACCAAGCCGGCTCGTTCTAGTGCCTCGAACAGAGCGTCGACGTAGACGCTCCCTTCGCTTTTTAGGATGCCGTGGGTTGAGAGCTGGTCTAGGCCACTATCGCGTATCGCTGCTACTTGGCTGCCAAGCAGGCACTGGATGATTTTTCGCTTTCCGAAACGTGGTTCCCACTCGTCATCGCCAAGGTTGCGACTCATGCGCGCCACGCCGCTGAGGGCTTTTTGAACTAAGGTGAATTCGTCTTTGCTGGGTTTGCGGGATTCGCGGTTCTTTGACTGGCGGCAACTGTCGCAGCGCTTGCAGTTCGCACCATTGCGTTCGCCGAAATAATCGAGAATCCATTTTTGCCGGCAGGTTTGCGCATAGGCGAAATGAATGACTGCTTTGAGGCGCTCTTCATCGCGTTTCGCTTTGATGCCTAGCGCCTCGCCGTCGATTGGCAGGTTGCGGCCGCTTTGTCCCAGTTGTTTGATGCGGGTGCCTTTGAGGCGTTTGCCGGGAATGTCGAAGCGTTCGATCCAATTCTGGCGCGAAAGGACGGAGATCGCGCTGCTTACTGCCATCGGGTTGACTTTGCGCCCGACGCGTTCGCACAGGTCGTCGACCGGCAGGCGTACCTCGTGGTTTTCGTCGCTCTCAGCGCACAATAGGTCGAAGATTTCGGCGATCAACGTTTTTCCCGGGTTGGCGCCTTCGATGAAGAAGTCTTGCACGCGCTTATCGGCGTAGGAAAATAGCATTTCACACACCGAGGGCTGACCGTCGCGCCCCGCGCGGCCACCTTCCTGGTAGTAGGCCTCGACGCTGCCAGGCATTTCGTAGTGGCACACAAAGCGAATGTCGGAGCGGTCGATTCCCATGCCGAATGCATTGGTCGCGACTACGATATTGGCGCCCCCGTTCATAAAGCGGTCTTGGGCGGCGCTGCGCTCACTGTCGGAGAGTCCGCCGTGGTAGCGCATCACTGAGCTGGTGAGGTGCTCGATCTTTTTGGCCACGGCGTCGACGGATTTGCGCGTTGCGCAATAAATGATTCCCGTGGTGTGTTGCTTGATCAGTGATTCAATCGCTTGGAGTTTGTCTCTGTCGGAGTTCGTTTGACGGACGTTGAAGCTCAGGTTGTCGCGAGCGAAGCCAGCAACGAACTCGGCCGGATGGCTCATCTCGAGGCTTTTCTTGATGTCGACCTGCACTTCGGGAGTGGCGGTTGCGGTCAGTGCGATGCAGGGCGGATTGCCGATTGCTTTGCGTGCCTCGCCGAGTCGCATATAGTCGGGTCGAAAATCGTGCCCCCACTGGGACAAGCAGTGTGCTTCGTCGATCGCGAACAGACTGATGGCGTCCTTGGGTAATGCGTTGAGGAAGAACTTCGAGCGAAAGCGCTCAGTCGCGACGTAAACGATCTTAAGAGTGTTGTTGCGAATTCCGTCTAGGGTCTCTCGTTGCTGTTCCAGTGTCTGTGAGCTATTCAGCAGTCCCGCTGGCAAACCGCGGGCCTGCAGCGCATCGACCTGATCCTTCATCAATGCGATCAGTGGTGAGACTACCAGCGTTACGCCCGGCAACAGAAGGGCGGGTAGCTGGAAGCACAGGCTTTTTCCCCCGCCGGTTGGCATCACGACAAGTGTATCCTTCTTCTCTAGTACCGCCTTAATGATGTCCCCCTGTGGAGCCCGAAAGGACGGCATTCCGAAATGTTTTTGCAGTGCTTCTTCAGGTGTCATTCTCAATTGACTGTGCAAATGTTCATCGCGTTGCCAAGTCTAAGCTTTATTCATATCAAAGCTTGCTCGTTTGCTGGTGCAATCTAGGTTTTGACGATCTGGTTGAGTCCTTATAGTTCAATGGATAGAACAACTGTTTCCTAAATAGTCGATCTGGGTTCGATTCCCAGTGAGGATACCAGGTCTTGCGCGGTACGGCAGCGTTTGCCAGTCTGCTGCTGAATCTCGGATAACGGTGTTGCGGATTCTGGCAGAAGTTGTTTTTTTTGGCCCCCTTTTACGAACCCCTATAAAAAATAAATTGTATGAGAGAGAGTCATTTGAGCAAAATCTTGCGTTGCTTCCAGAGCAACGTCGCTGTCAGAGCCGGACTTTGGGTGGCGGTCATTGCATGTTTTTGTAGCGCTCCTGCGACGTCGATGTTGTCGGCGGCCGAGTCACAAGCGGGTCAGCAGCCACAGGCGCGCGAGAGTTACACCTGGACCACGGACCACATGCAGGTCGGCGTGCGTTGGCAGCCGTTTGCCGGGCGGCCGATGAATAATGCTTATGACGCGACGCGTCCGGTGATTAGCGAGGACAGTAGTTATGCGCAGTTTTGGGTGGCTTGGAGCTCGTCGGAGCCGACCGAAGCGCACACCGATTATGCGACCCATATGTCCACCTATTTAAAAACGATTGAACAGGCGGTAGATGCTTGTGTCGCCGAGGGGCTAAAGGTGGAGCTGGTCTTTTGGCACTGCCCGGCATGGGCTTCTGTCAGTGGTCTTTCAGGAGGTGTTCGCCCGAAGGATGGCTACCGTGCCGCGTTTGTGCGCCGTGTAGCCACGCATTTCAAGGGGCTTGTGCATGCGTATCAGTTGGCACACGAGGCCAACTTGCGCGCGTTCCTGGATGACGGGGCTTTCGATTTCCTGCTTGAAGAATTTTTCATTAAATGTGCCCGCGCCGTTCGTGAGGTGTACGCGCAGGCACCTGCGGAGCCAGTGGTGGTCACCACGGCAGGCTGCTCTCCCTGTGATAGCTGTGAGACTCTGCCTGGCCTGGTCAACAACGGGGCGGCTGCGATTCATGAGTTCTACGAGCGTTTGGCTTATTCGGATGAGTTGATGAGCTTGGTTGATGGCCTGAATTTGAATGTGTCGGACCATTTTGATGGCACCGGCAATGCGGACGGCAGCTATATCCCTTCGGTGTGGGCGAATTACGATGTCGCGCGTGCGAAGCTGGATGCGGCGGGGCGGCATGATAAAAAGGTCTTGGCGGCGGAGTCCTGGGTGGTTTGGGACGGTGCGAGTAATGCCATGGATTTCAATGGCGACGGCCTCAAGAACGAGCAGGACGCCTATGATAAAACCCTGATGATTCTGGGCAGATGTCTCGAGCGCGGCCTGAATACGGCTAATTTGCCGTGGTCGGACAATTCCAGTGGCTGGGCCATGGGCCTGACTAAGCGGCGCGACTACAATGGTCGGGTTAAGGCTTTGCAGCCAGAGATCGTAATCCCAGCCAGTGATGGCGGAGCTGACATTGTCACGCGCAAAGTGATGCTGCGCGGTGGCGATCAAAATTTCAAAATCAAGGACGCAGTCGGCGGCGAAGGTTCGGGATATGTCTACACCATTGCCGATTACATCAACCCTGCGGATCCGAATCACTTGCATTACTACATCTGGAAGTGGTTTGCCCAGATAGCGGGTGGCTCCGACGAGATGATTCGTCATGCGATGGCGGGCGAGGTCACTAATGATATCTCCGTCTGGGGCTTAGGCTTTACCGGTTTTGAGCGTTATCGTATCGCTTCTTACAATCGCACCAACAACACCTTCCGCGTGCTGATTTATTCCTCAGGTGCGACCGGCAAGCTCTGGACTAAGGTCGGCATTCCGGCGCGTGTTCAGGATGGTGACAGCTATAACAATGACGGCTCTGCAATGGATTTTCGCGGCGAAGGCTTTCCGGACGGTGCGAAGTTCACTGCACGTATTGTGACCAAGGACATCAGCCGCGAAGATGGCAGTGACCTTAATGTCTCCGTGCAGCAAAAGCCGGCGGCTTTGGTCGAGGACGGCATGCTGAACATCATTGTTGGGCATATGAACAAGTTCACCACGATCGACTTCACGCTGGTCGAGGAAGCAGAGTAATTCAGCAGCTTGACCTCCTCGCGAGGGGCAATCGCTTGGTGGGAGTCCTGTGCGACTGCTGGTTGTGGATTCAAGGCGCAGTGATTTTTACAAGCACGGGTTCGGTGCGGTCATGATTCAGTGACGCTCGAACCCGTGCTTTTTTTGCGGATGCTCATTGCGCAAGCTCTGTCAGCAGATCGAGGTAGCCTCCATAGACTTGGAAAATACTGAAGATGATAAAACCCGCAACGCAGGCGAATAGCAGTGTCGGGTAGATAATCGTGGCAAAGGTCATCGCTTGATTGGCCTGCGCTTGGTATTGTTGCCCCGCTTTAATCAGCATTTGATCGAGTTTGCCGCTTTGTGCGCCTGCGGTGTAGAAAGCGACGAAGTCGGGTGGGAAGACTTTGTGCCTCTTCAGTTGCGAGGCGGGGGCTTCGCCTGCGGTGAAGACGGGTTCCATCGCTTGATACGCACGGGAGAGCGCGGGATCGTTGGCCACTCGGGCGGATCCCATCCATGCGCTGTGCATTGGCACTCCGGCGTCAATGAATGTGCCGAGCGCGTAGGCGAAATCGGCCACTGCCTGCGCTTTGCTGTAGCGTCGCAGTAGCGGAATGCAGCGCAGTAGTTTGGGGAGCATCGGGTGGTCGGTTTTTGCCAATAAGGTGACCAGCGTGATCAGTGCCCATAGCGGGATCAGGAGAGCGCCGCTTTGTAGGAGGTGTTGCAGGGCGTCCCATTCAAATCCGGCTTCGTAATCGATCATTCGAACGATCGGCAGAATGAGCGCGGCGATGTGATAGACCCCCATCGGATACAGCAGCCCGAGGATGACTTTTAGCTGAGTGGCCCCAATGCGTTGATGTTTGTCGGATAGATTTTCCAGGGTCTGTGGCAGGCGTCCAGTCTCCATTGCGGCGCAAATGAATACCCGGTCTGCCTTCGGCAGCCAGGATGGCGCGGACTGCATTACCTCGGTGACGGGTAGGCCATCTTCGATTTTGGATGCGAGCCGCAGACGATCTTTGCTCGGCGGTCCGGCGCAAACGCGCAATGCCTCTGCGAGCCGGCAGCCGGAATCCAGGTGTTCGGCGAGTTGGAGGTACCAGTTGGAGAGAACTTTGTGGGAAGCCATGTTAAAAAAGAAAAAGCGATGCAGAGTAGAGCAGTTGGCCGGTGGAGCAGTGGTTTTCGTTCGCTATACCTTTGCTGTTGCCGTGGTTCGCCGCGCTGCAGGGATGCTTGCATGGGGGTGATACAGTCTTTGGCGCGCGCCGATGGTTTGTGTGTGATGCGTAGCGTGACGGGGAAACGTTTAAAATCAAAGAAAAGCGCCCCGTGGCCTTACACCATCAAGAATGCGCCGACCCCCGCGAGCACGGTCGCACCTAAGGCGATAGCGATATGCTGACGCAGCTGTTTGGAGCCCATTGCGATGGCTAGGCTCGCTTTTAGCAGTGTATTGGCGATTGCGGCGATGATAATTGCTTTGCTGCCTAATTCAACGGAGATGAGCCCGTCCTTTAGGCTGTTTGTAATTGAGAGCGCGATCGCATCCATGTCGGTGAGCCCAGAGACGAAACTCAGGGCAATCAGTTCGTCGCTCAGGTCGGAGTTGCAGAACACTTTGACCAAAATCGAAATGAGGCCATAAATGAGCCCAAATTTGATCGCGATCGATAGCCCGAGGGGGTTTTTCAGGTTTGGGATTTCTGTATTTTGGATCCCCTTTCTGCTGAACAGCCCAACCGCCAGCGCGTAGAGCAGTCCAGGGCATGACAGGATCAGGAAGGGCAGCCAGAGTGAGCGAATAAATTGTGGAAAGATAAAGCCCAGTATGATGATGACCCGCGCCAGCATAATGGTGCACGCCATCACGATCGCGAGGGCGAAGCCGGCGGAGAGATTGGGGTAGACCTTGGATTCACGGCTGAAGGCGAGGGTGGTTGCCGTGCTCGAGGCCAGGCCGCCGACCAGTCCCGTGAGCACCACGCCGGAGCGGGTGCCCAGAATGCGGATGAGCAAGTAGCCGATAAAGCCGAGGCCTGAAATGAGGACGACCATCAGCCACAGTGAGTAGGGGTTGATCGCTTGGTAGGGGCCATAGCCTTGGTTCGGAACCAGTGGCAGGACGACCCCCGTGACGGCGACAAATTGCAGCGTCGAGCGGATGTCTTCGGGTGTGAAGCGACTGGTCCAGTAGTGGCTCCTTTCCTTGAGACCGAGGATCAGCATGGTCAGCGCGGCGAGCATCACCGCCAGCAGTAAATGATTCCAATAGACCAGCCCGCCGAGAAACACGGTGAGGATCGCTGCCGCGGCGGTGGTAAAGCCAATGCTGTGGTTGCCTTCACTGGTCATGCCACGCAGCACGAGGTGCAGCCCGACCATGAATACCGCAGCGATAAAGCAGTAGGGCGCATGGGTCGCGGAGATTAACGCGGAAGTGTAACCGATGAGTGACCAAAGCACGAAGGTGCGCAGGCCCGCGAAGCGATCGTCGCTTTTGTTCACATCCTGCTGCTCGCCCCATTGGCGGATCATGCCAATCAGGGCGCCGAGACTGGCACTCAGGATGAGCGATTGCAGGAGCTTGTCCATTGGAGGGGGGATGGCGCGCGATGTTAGCGCACATAGCAATTACTATAGCCCGAGTGCTGTATCGGGTCAATTGTGCCAGTCAGTCGCCGCCGGGCTCTTGTATTGCCGGCAATCGGAAGGCGGCGCTATGCCGCTGCGTTTGGTTGATCCCGGGATCGCTGACTTAGCGCTTTTTCATCCAGCCTAGCGAAATCTTATTTTTGCTTTTTGTCTTCTTGGGTAGCTTTTTCTCGATGAATTGTAGGATGTCGCTGCGACCAGCGCGGGTCTTTGCCGAGCAGTTGAACGCGCGTTCCGCCTGAATGCCCCACTCATCTAATTTCTGCAGAAATTGTTGTGCGTGATTCTGCACCGTGGTATCCGAGCTCTTGTCAGCCTTGGTGAAAATGATAGAAACCGGTAGCTCACAGGCTTGCAGCCATTCGATAAAAGCCAGGTCGCCCTCGAGTGGTTCCAGGCGCGAATCGACTAAGGCAAACACATGCTTGAGATTTTCGCGGCCAGTCAGATAGCCGCTTACGTTGGTGTTGAAATCGTTTTGCTTTTGTTTGGACAGCTTGGCGTAGCCATAGCCGGGCAAATCAACCAGACTCCAAGTTCTATTGATATCGAAAAAGTTGATCAGCTGCGTTTTGCCCGGAACGCTGGACGTTTTCGCGAGTTCCTTTGTGCCGGTTAGCATATTGATCAATGAGGATTTGCCGACATTGGAGCGGCCCACAAAAGCAAACTCGGGCATGCTCGATGGCGGGCAGGCTTCAAGGTCTAAGGCGCTGGTGCGGAACGTTGCGGTATCAATCTTCATTATAGCACAGGGATTAGAGGGGAAATCGCCAGAACGCAAAATATAAACAGCAGGTGTCTGTCTCTTTGGCATGATGTGCTCTACGCATACCGCCCAGCGCTGCCTGTGAGCCGCATCTACGCGCAAAAGATAGGATGACTGCAGCAATGCTTTGAAAGATGCAGTGAAGGTCTTCATTGTCTGGAGCGATTTATGTCTACACTGATTCGAAAGCACGCCTTCACACTTTGGCTTTGTGGTGCCGTGGTGTTGGGCCTGCTGTTTCCCGGCCCAGCTTCGGCGGGTGGCTGCCTGCATCCGGAGATCACCACCAAGCTGGGAGTGGCCTTGATCTTTTTTATTCAGGGGCTGTCCTTGCCGATGCGATCCCTCGCCGCCGGCTACCAGCCCAAGCGTTTGCATGTGTTCGTGCTTTCGTGGAACTACCTGGTGTTCCCGCTCGTGACTGGACTGCTGCTGTTGCCTTTGTCGTGGCTGCTCGCTCCCGAGTTGCGTGTCGGATTTTGGTTGCTGGCGATTTTACCCACCACGGTCGCATCCGCGATCGCCTTCACTGCAATCTCCGGTGGCGCGGCTGCAAATGCGATTTTTTCCACCGTCTTTTCGAATCTGCTCTCAGTGTTGATTGTGCCCACGCTGGGAGTGGCCTATTTGGCAACCGAAGCTAAAATAGAGCTCTCTTTGAGCCCCATTTTTTGGAGCCTGTCCCTAATATTGGTGCTCCCGCTTCTGGTGGGGCAAGTCGTTCGTTGCATAATTGCCGCGCAGGTCGCTCGTTTCTCGAAGTGGGCGAAGGTGGTCAGCAGCGGTATTATCGTTTTTATCGTGCATGCCGCGTTTGCCGAGAGTGTGCGCTGTGGGTTTCTCCAAACGCTCTCGCTGGCGGCATTGCTCGGCGTGTTCCTTAGTACGGTGGCGGTTTTACTCGTGGTGAGTGCGCTTGTGTGGTACAGCGCCGCGTGGCTGCGGGTCAGTCGCCCGCAGCGCATCGCGGCATTTTTCTGCGCTAGTCACAAGTCGCTGGCGACCGGCCTGCCGCTGGCCTCCTCTATCTTGGTCGCGGCTCCCGGTGTACTGGAGCCGGCGACGGTGCTGATTCCATTGCTCTGTTATCACCCGCTGCAATTGCTGTTGGCGGGCTGGCTGGCGGAGCGCTTCGTGCGCGCCGCCTAGCCTGGAGTGACTGGTTGAGGCTGATCTGTGGCGACGGGTTGAGCGCGCTGCAGTGCTAGCGGCTTTTGCGTCGTTTAAATGGGCGGGCGTTGGTCTTGGTCCGTTGTTTGCCGCCGCTTTCCTGTGGTTTGACCAGTGGAGCCACACTGGACTTTTTCTTGTAGCCGCCGGTGGTGCGCTTTGCCGATGCTTGACGCCCTTTGCTGCGGCGGCTTGTTTTTCCGCTTGAGCGGCCTTCGACTTGGTCGGTGGTTGCGGTCGCGCGGAAATCGATTTGTCGTTTAAAGCGATCCACACGCTCGACCTGTACCATGATGTATTGGCCGAGGGAGTAGGTTTTCTGCGTACGCCGTCCTATCAGCGCGGTGCCGTCGTCGCTCAGGTTGTAGAAATCGCCGTCGAGGGTGGAGATGTGCACCATGCCGAACGCGAGTGAATCAGTCAGTTCGATAAACAGCCCGTGGTTTTTGACATCGGTAATAATTGCCTTAAAAGACTGCTTTTCGGGCTTCTTTAGCTCGTGATCGTAGAATTCGAGCAGCTTGGTTTTGACGGATTCGCGTTCGGCATCGACGCTGTTGCGTTCGGTCACGCTGAGGTGGTCGCCGAGTGATTGCAGCTTGCCCTGTGTGTAGCGGATGTCGGGTTTTTGCTGCGCGGATTCGGCCCCATGCTTGTGCAGGTAGCTGTCGAGCACGCGGTGGACGATAAGGTCTGAATAGCGGCGAATCGGAGAGGTGAAATGGGTGTAGTCGGGTTTGGCTAGACCGTAGTGGCCGTCCGCGCTGGCTCGGTATTGGGCTTGTTTGAGGCTGCGCAGCACGTGCACCTTGAGCGTGTAGCCCTGCGGGTGTTCTTTGAGCTTTTTGAGTAGTGCGCTCATTTCGCGGGGTTTGCCCAAATTGCCGCAGGTTAGGCCAAAGGTGATCATGGTTTCACGAAGTTCCTTTAGCTTTTCATCTTCGGGTTCATCGTGCACGCGATACACGCATGGGAAGTTTTTGCGCTTCATAATGCGGGCGACCTCCTCGTTGGCCGAAAGCATGAACTCTTCGATCAACTGGTGGCTCTCGTCATTGAACTGCTTCTCGATCCGGTCGGCATAGCCTTCTTGGTCGACGTAGATTTTGACATCTGTCATGTCGAGATCGAGCGAGCCTTTGCGGAAGCGGCGTTGGCGCAGCTCCGACGCGATGTCCCAGCTTTTGCGGATGCTCGTTTGTAGGCGCGTCATTTCGTCTTCGCTCACTTCGTCGAGCGAGCGCCCTGTCGATCCGGTCTGGTGCTTCGGAGGCAGTGGGGTTTGACGAACCACCTCGAGGTCGTCTTCCTTCAAGAACGCATAGGCCTGCTTGTAGGTGAGGCGCTTGTTGCTGCAGATGACGGTGTTGGCAAAATCGACGTCGACCACTTCGGCCTGGTCGGAAAAGGTAATGAAGCAACTCTTGGTCAGTCGGTCCTGCGCTTCGACCAGACTGCACAGCCCGTTCGAGAGCGCGTGTGGCAGCATGGGAATCACCGTGCCGATCAGATAGGTGCTGTTGCCACGCTCCTGTGCCTCCACGTCCAGCGGCGTGCCCGGTTTGACGTAGGCGCTGACGTCTGCGATATGCACGCCGATGCGGGTCTTGCCATCCTCGAGATTCTCCAAGGAGATCGCATCGTCGAAGTCTTTGGCGTCGTCGGGATCGATGGTGAAGGTGAACAAGTCGCGGCAATCCTGGCGCCCTTCGATGTCCTGTGGGCGGACATGGTCGGGGATCTGTTCCGTTTGCGCCTCAACGGCGGCTGGGAACTTTGGGTTGAGATTGTACTTATACAGAATGGCTTTGAATTCGGCGTCGGGCGCATGGGTGCGGCCCAGCACTTCGGTGATTTCGCCTTCCGGGTTGAGGTGACGCTGTTTCCATTCGCCGAGTTTGACCACCACCTTATCGCCGACTTTCGGAATCGGCTGCAGGCCACAATTTGCGGGCTCGGGGACTAGGATGTCTTGAGTGATGCGCGGATCGTCGGGAATGACAAAGTAGGTGTGGCGGCCTTTTTCCAGCGTGCCTGGGATGGTGTCGCTGGCGCGTTTGAGGATGCGGATCACGCGGACATTCGGTTTTTCGTTGGCATCGGTCGGGCGCTGATGGCGTCCCTTGCTGAACGGGCGAGGGCTTTGGCGGATGAGCCGCGCCAGCACTTGGTCTCCATGCAGTGCTACGCCAGTATCTTCGGCCGCGACTGGGTGGCCTTGGCCCGGTGCGGTCGGCTTTCCCCCTGTGGCTTCGGGCACCAGTGTGGCGGCGCCGTTTTGTCGAAACAGGATGCGGCCGCTCACTAGGTCGGCGTCGTCTGGGATGCAGAGCTTGTCCTTTTTCAGACGTGCGAGCTCGCCGTGCTCCAGCATTTGGTCGATCAGATGGTTGGCTTCTTTTACGTCGTTGGGATCCAGTTTGAGGACGGCGAACGCCTCTTCGCGTCGCATGGGGACGTAATCTTGGGTGCTGAAAAGTTTGAGGAGTAGCTGGCGTAGTTCCATATAAAAATAATCTAATAGAGTTTTGAGCGATATGCGAGTCGCGATCTCTCGGGTTCATCAGTCCGCATGCTTGGTATGCTTTCTTGTCGTGTGAACCGTGAAAGGCGGGTTGTGCTTGCGTAGCAAATCCAGGTAGGCAACCAGCACTGCAGAGGTGCAAATATGCGGCCTGTGCCTGCGTTGGGGCACGCTCTGCCTTTGTTGAATTGCCTCCTGCTAGGGCTGAACCAGCGGGGAGCGCTGCTAGCTATTGCGTGGTGAGCATTATGTCAGTGGCTAGGCTTGCTGAGCCCGGATGGGGACTGGAGCCGAAAATCGGAGTCGAACCGACGACCTATTCATTACGAATGAATTGCTCTACCAACTGAGCTATTTCGGCGAACCAGTGCTATTTTGCTAGGGGAAAAGGCGCTGTTTAGCAAGTGTATTTTGAGTGTGCGCTGTTTTTTATGGTGGTAAACCGATTTTGGATTTTCAGGTGTAGGGCTTGGATTCTTAAGCATTCAAGGCGTGATGTCCGTTGCGTGAATAACCTACAAGGTTCATTGTCGATCTCGCGTGGAAGTGCCACCGCAACAGTTGCCGCCGTCGTGCGATCGCCAGTCCAAGAAAAACCGTGACGTCGTCGCGGTCTAATTGATTGTGTGCAAAAAAAAAGAAGCCCTCGTCGTGACGAGGGCTTCTTGTGTAAAGGATCGCAGTTAAGCGAGGTCGCCGGACTTATGCAGGATAAGGCAGCGGGTATTGCTTGCTGAGGTCTTCGGCGATGGTGCGGGCCTGGGCGATGACGGCTTCGTCGGTCGGGGCACTGAGCACTAGGTCGATTGCTTCGGCGATGCGCAGCATGTCGGCTTCAACCATACCGCGACTGGTCACGGCAGGCGTGCCGAGACGGATGCCGCTGGTCTGGAACGGGCTGCGAGTTTCGCCGGGCACGGTGTTTTTGTTGGTCGTGATGTTGGCCGCGTCCAGCGCGATCTGTGCGACTTTGCCAGTTAGTTCTGGGTCTTTTTTGCGCAGATCAATCATCATCAGGTGATTGTCGGTGCCGCCACTGATGATGTGGTGGCCCTTTTCGGTGAGTGCGCCAGCGAGTGCCTTGGCATTGGCTGCGACTTGCTTTTGATAAGTCTTGAAGCCTTCGGTGGCCGCTTCTTTGAAGCAGACTGCCTTGGCGGCGATGACATGCATCAATGGGCCACCCTGGATGCCGGGGAACACCGCCGAGTTGATCTTCTTCGCGTGTTCCTCTTTGCACAAGATCAGTCCGCCGCGTGGACCGCGTAGGGTCTTGTGAGTGGTAGTGGTTACAAAGTCGGCGTGCGGTACTGGAGACGGGTGAACCCCTGCAGCCACTAGGCCAGCGATGTGCGCGATGTCGGCCATCAGGTATGCGCCGACCTCGCGGGCGATTTCGCCCATGCGTGCGAAGTCGATGATGCGCGAGTAGGCGGAGGCGCCGACAGTGATCATCTTAGGCTTCTCGCTGCGTGCAGTCTCGGCGATCGCGTCATAATCGATCAAGCCGTCTTCGACGCCGACACCGTAGTTGACCACTTCGTGGTAGATGCCGCTGAAATTCATCGGGTGGCCGTGTGTGAGGTGCCCGCCGTCGGAAAGATTCATAGTCAGGATCTTATCCCCAGGGCGCAGTACGGACAGATAGACGGCTGCATTGGCCTGGCTGCCGGAGTGTGGCTGTACATTGGCGTGGTCGGCGCCGAACAGCACCTTGGCGCGTTCAATCGCCAGTTCTTCGACCACGTCGACGTGCTCGCAGCCGCCGTAGTAGCGTTTGCCAGGGTAGCCTTCGGCGTATTTGTTGGTCAACACGCTACCTTGGGCTTCCATGACGGACGGGTAGGTGAAGTTCTCGGAAGCGATGAGCTCGATATGGCTTTCCTGGCGCTTACGCTCGGCGGCGATAGCGGCGGCGATTTCGGGATCGATGCTCGCGAGTGGAGTTGGATTCAAGGCTTTGTTGTTCGCGGTGGTCATAAGATTTAAAAAATGAAGGTAAAAGTCGTGGTGATGGTTATAGATCGAAGGGCCAGTACCAGCTCTTTTTTCGTGGTTGTTTAGTTTTTGCTTTTATCTCGGCGGTCGCAGGCTCTACGGGTTCCGCACTGGTAGCACTTGATGCAGGTGAGGTTTCTACTGCGGGCGCACTGTCGGTTTTGGGCAATACATCGGCGCTCGGCGTCTCGGCGCTTGCGGTCTTAGTCTCGCCATCTTGCTGTTCGCTCCAGAACGGCCACCACCAAGGGTCTGGGTTAGTCGGCTCTTCGAAGCCTTGCGCCAGTAGTTCACCGGTCGAGTGCGCTGTCTCGTCTTCGCTGAACGGCCAAGCCCAGCGCATGAAGGTCTGTCCCCAGTCGTTGCTTTCGGGGGTATTGCTGACTCCGGCAGCTTCTGCCAAGGCTAGCATCTGCTGGGCCACGTCTTCGCGACCTTTGAGGTGTGTGGTCAGCTTAGCGGCATCTGCCGGAGCCGCTGAAAACATGCGGGAAGGCACGCCATCGAGTGGTCTGCCGGGTTTGTACTCGTACAATAGGAAGCCGTGCCCGATCGGGCTGAGTACCTTGCGCATACCGTCATCCCAGCGCATGAAGATGTCTTGCCCTGTCATGCGCCAGTTGCCTTGCAAAGAAGGGTCATTTGAGGTGCTGAGGCCACCGAAACGGCCGATTTGAATGCGTTCGAAGGTATTTTCGCCGAGCTGCACAATCCAGAATCCTCGGTAGAATTCGTTCGCGTTCTTGCGGCTGGAGAAGGCAATGCCGCCGGTGTGGCGCGCTTTTTCGCTGTTGTAGCGGTTCAGCCATGCGCTCGGCACGTTGTCTTGACTGGTGCGGCTGGCTGCGAGCCGCGCGGAGGTGTCGTCTTCGATAATGACGCTGGGATCGATCTGTTTGTAGGAAAAGTCGCGCTCGTTTTGCTTTAAAATCGAGTAGTGACCTGAGTCCCACGCGATGTGCAATTCGCTGCCGTGCTTGGCCCACGAGCCGCGCAGTCCGCGTTCAGCGTAGTTGCCGTTCCATGTGCTGGCAGCCGAACGGTTTGCTTCAACGATAACGAAGTGTGTGTTGCTGTCGGTGCCGATTTGCCAGGTGCCGTAAAAGCCTCTGCCCTTTTCGCGCTGCGCTTCGAGTTCATCTGGCTTGCTTGGGGCTTTGGCCCACTGGCCGAGCACTTCTTTGGGGATCTGTTGACCTTGAGCAGTGTAACGCTCGTCGCCGGCAGCGTCGCGGTACGTGATGCCGAAGCCAAGTGTGTCGCGCTGAATGCGGTGTGTGCTGCCATCGCTCCAAGTGAGCGCGGCTGAGCTGTCGTCGCTGGTCCAGGTGCCCTGGTAGACGGTGCGGTCGGCGTTGTCGGCCCAGAAGTAGGAGGCGCGGCTGTTGCGTTTCACAATTAATATCAAGGCGCCGTCGTCTGGCGTATCGATCTGCCAAGTGCCGCGGTATAGGTCGCTGGTTGTTTGAGCGGATAGGGAAAATCCGCCCGTGAACGACAGTAGGCAAAGGAGGAGCGTGCTTAATGGAGCATTAAAAGCGCTGGAGTATCTCTGAACGGAGAAACAATTCATTTGGAATCCATATTTTTCGGAGGTGCTGCACACAACTCTAAAATGGTTTGGCGGGGGGGAAGCAGTGCGTGGCGCCGGGCATGTGGGCTGGTAATTGGTAGGTCGGGCTAGGTGCGCTGGCCAATACGTGCGAAGTCCAGTACGCTGCGACTAATGCTGCCGCGCTCGAGTGCGGCGCGGTCCGAGTGAGGGTGCGGTTCGAGCACGGCGCCATCCGAGTAGCGGAAGGCATATTTGCCCGGGCTGGTTTCGGCATACAGGCTACCGAGGTGAATTTTGGCCGGTATCGTCTCTTCGGTTGGGCTGTCAGCGTGTGTTTCCGCTGGGAAGTTGATGTTCACAACGGTGCCGATTTGCGGAGGCGTTTGCAGGGTCTCGAGTGCGATGCGACGCGCATGATCGGCGGCTGCGGCGAGGGATGCGGTGAAATCACCTTCGGTTTGGCCGTTGGAGTCGCGGATGCCTGCAAACAGGTGGTGGGGCACGCATTTGCTAAAGGCGATCGCGGGCAGTCCCCATAGTGCACCTTCGATCGCGCCGGCCACGGTCCCTGAGCTTAAGATCAAGGTCTCGGTGGTGTTGTAGCCAATATTGATGCCCGAGAGCACGATGTCGGGCTGTTTTTTGAGCAGATTGCCCAGCGCGATGTTGACGCAGTCGGTCGGTGTGCCGCTGATGGCCCAAGCATCCACGCCTGCTGCGAAAATCGACGGGCTGTGAATGACTTCGACCTCCGCGTGTCGACTCACTGCGCGCCCGATCCAGCTTTGCTCAAAGGCCGGAGCCGCGACTGAGACTTCGAAGTCGGGGAGCAAGGCGTCGACCAAGCGGTGCAAAAAGGCGGAGTCTATGCCGTCGTCGTTGGTAACCAGTGCGTGTGGTTTCATTGCGGATTTGGTGAGGTTGAAAGGAATCAGCTGTGGTGGCGTTGCGGTTCTTTCAGTCAAACCGCTTGCTTTACAACACAATGATCGATCACGGCATGCCAACCTTACACGCCTTATGCGCCTCCTGGGCGGCCCAGTACGGCTGCGGGGGCTTCGGTGATACGGGTGCGCACGTCTTCTGGTAGCTCAATGGACTGCAGATCGCCGTTCTCGTCGAGCTTCGTTAAAATCGTGGTGATATTGGCTTTGGCAGCTTGAGTGCGTGTGCCGTCCGCGTTTTTGCGAAAAATGCGGTATTGGAAGTCAATCGATCGGTCTTTGACCGCCTTGACCGCCAGATGGATGTCGATCGTGTCGCCAAAGCGCAGCGGCGCAGTGAACTTACATTGGGCGCGTGCCCGTGGCCAGCCGACCAATTCGCCGGGCTGCGTGCTGATCAGGTCTACGCCGGCGGCCTCAAAGAAATCGCGCTCGGCGGTTTCCATGTAGCGGAAAAAATTGGAAAAATGCACGAGGCCCGCCATGTCGGTCTCGGAAAATTCGATGCGTCGTGTGGATGTGTGCTCGCAGGTCATAGCAAGACTCATGGCAAGCGATTTCAGCGAAGGCAAGCCGCATTGGAGTGCGGCGGAAGCAATCACTATCGCTGTGGTGTAACAATGACAGAACGATCGCGCTGAGTCGCACGGCTGCGTTGTCTAGCACGGCGGCGAAGCCGATGTGGCCGCATTGGATTGGCCGGCGTGCGGTCTGTTTGCGGTATGGAACCGCTATCGCCGACGCCCTACGAGTGTAGGACGGCGGCGATAGCCGTTGTTGCGGCGTTACGATGTAGGACGACGGCGAAGCCGTTGTGGCCGCTCGGCGCGAAACGCTATGCGGACACCGGAACTTGCGCCAATTGCTTTCTGACGATGTCGCGCACTTTGAGCATGTCTTGCCCGAACACGCGGATGCCCTGCGAGAGCTTTTCGGTGGCCATCGCGTCTTCATTGAGCAGCCAGCGGAATGATTTCTCGGAGACGTCGAGTTTTTCGATCGCGGCGTCAGTGGCGTTTTCAGGATTGAGTTTGCGCGGCACCTCGTCGGTCATGCCTTGCAGTTCTTCGAGCAGCGCGGGGCTGATCGTCAGCAGATCGCAGCCGGCTAATTCCAGGATCTCACCGATATTGCGGAAGCTGGCGCCCATGACTTCGGTGTTGTGTCCGAATTTCTTATAATAAGTGTAGATTTCGCCCACGCTGACCACGCCGGGGTCGGTTTCGGCGGAGTAGGCGATGTCGGTGTTGGCTTTATACCAATCGAGAATGCGGCCGACAAAAGGGGAAATGAGTTGCGCATCGGCTTCGGCGCAGGCGACTGCTTGTGCGAGCGAGAAAAGCAGGGTCATGTTGCAGCGGATGCCTTCTTTTTGCAGGATTTCGCAGGCGCGAATGCCTTCCCAGGTCGAGGCGATCTTGATTAGGATGCGCTCGCGGTTAATGCCCGCGGCTTCGTAGAGTGCGATTAATTCGCGTGCCTTGGTGACGGTCGCTTCGGTGTCAAATGACAGGCAGGCGTCCACTTCGGTCGACACGCGGCCTGGTACGATTTCGAGGATTTTTTGGCCGAAGCCCACTAGTAGATGGTCGATTACTAGGTCAACCAGGGCTTCGCCGCTTTGGCCGGAGTCTTTGGTGGCTTCGATCGCGTCATCGAGCACTGGCAGGTAAGCCGCCTGTTGCAATGCCTTGAGAATGAGCGACGGATTGGTGGTCGCATCTTGTGGGGCGTACGCCTCCAGTGTGGCAAAGTCGCCGGTGTCGGCAACGACGGTTGTGATTTTTTTGAGGGCTTCGAGTGTAGTAGACATAGGGCAAGAAGTAACTGTCGGGCGTGGTGGATTCAATCTCAAAAGCGGCATTTGCTTGGAGGTGCAATGACCGGTGTGTTTCGCGATTGCCGTAGATGCCGATCTAAGCGCGCGCTTTCTGTATACTGTGTAATGCCACTGTGCTCCATCCGGCGATGAAGCACAGTCCGCCGAGCGGTGTGATCGGGCCGAGCCAGCGGGGGCCGCCGAGGGCGAGTGCGTATAGCGAGCCGGAGAA
>Ga0115568_10001146_pt1 | contig 19225 bp, 12 predicted proteins | sample COGITO_mtgs_1204_FD_87296 | JGI IMG/M metagenome (GOLD analysis project Ga0115568, IMG submission 87296) | Pelagic marine microbial communities from North Sea - COGITO_mtgs_120426 | ecosystem: Environmental > Aquatic > Marine > Epipelagic | place: Germany:Helgoland, sampling site Kabeltonne...
CTGGATCCAGCCCTAAACCACAGGATAGGATTTAATTACAATAACTACAATTGGCGGGAACGTTCTGGCGTTTTTGTATATGCAGGTGCTACTTTTACAGACAATAGGGTGAGTGCGGTAACCACAACAGATGAAAACTTTTTAAGGAATACTACTTTTACGAACGTCAACGGTAATTACAATGGTTATTTTGGGGTAGGTTATTCCAAGCAGATTAAAAAAGACAGTGTTTATTCCATGAATTTGAATATTAGGCCCAACGCGAATTTCTCTAAGAATGTAGGCTTCTCAAATGGGCAATTACTTAAAACGACCTCTTATAGTCTGAATCCTTCCGTGTCTACTTCAATTAATTTCAATGAAAAGTTTCAAATTGAGCCGGGATATTCTTTAGGGTATTCTAGGAGTACTTATAATTTGGAGAACCTTCCAGAGGTATCTGTGTTGAACCACAATGCAACTTTAAAAACAACCACTTTTTGGCCAGAAAATATTATTTGGGGCAATGACATTACCTATAGTTACAATCCAAATGTAGGTCCAGGGTTTGATAAGAACGCCTATTTTTGGAACATGAGTATTGGGGTTCAGCTACTCGAAGACAAGGCTACTTTGAAAGTATTGGCTTATGATATTTTAAACCAAAACATCAATACGCGAAGGACTACTGCAGAAGATTTTATTGAAGATTTTCAAGGCACGGTATTGCAGCAGTATTTTATGCTGAGCTTTAGTTATAAATTAGACAAATTTGGCGGCCAGAAACCAGGGGGCAGAAGTATGCGCTACGGTGGTTAGAATATTACAGTTGTGACTTTATTTTCAGAAGTTCTTCTTTCACTAAAGACAATCGCTTCACGAGGTCTAAATTATCTAGCGTTTTATTTTTAGAGACTTTCAAATGGGCCTTAGCACCTACCAGGGTGTAGCCTTTTTCTTTGACCAAATGATAAATAAGCTGTAGGTTTTTAATGTCTTCAGGGGTAAATTTTCTGTTACCCTTGGCGTTTTTCTTAGGCTTGAGAATGTCAAAAGTAGTTTCCCAAAAGCGAATTAAAGAGGTGTTCACCTCAAACGCTTTGGCCACTTCACCTATGCTGTAATATCTTTTATTGGGCAGGTTGTGCATTAGTCTAAAGATTGGTTTTCTTGGTTGGCAAAACGCAGTAAGTTCTCGAATTCTGCAGGGCTTAAAGTGCCGGTATAGAAGTTAATCGGGTTTATTTTTTTCTTGTCTTTCCACACTTCGTAATGAAGGTGAGGGGCCTGCGAACGTCCAGTACTCCCCACATAGCCAATAATGTCTCCTCTTTTAACCTTTTCTCCCCTTCTCACATTGTACTGACTTAAATGCGCATAGATGGTCACATAACCAAAGCCATGGTCTATGCGAATGTGTTTCCCAAACCCAGTAGCTCTTTGATCTGCTCTGAGGATTCGTCCATTTCCAGTAGCGTAAATTGGGGTGCCTCTTGGGGCTGTAAAGTCCATTCCCCAGTGTTTTTTTCTCACTTTATTGAAAGGGTCAGAGCGCCATCCAAAGCCAGAAGCCATTCTGGTAAGGTCTTGGTTTGAGATTGGTTGTATGGAGGGAATAGCAGCAAGTAGCGCTTCTTTTTTAGAAGCAAGTGTACTTATTTCATCCAGAGATTTAGACTGAACCACCAATTGTTTTTGAAGTATATCTAGTTTTTTCGCGGTATTTACGATAAGATTTGAATGTGCATATCCCTCCAGAGTGGCATACCTGTTTAGTCCTCCGAATCCTGCTTTTCTTTGAGATTCAGGAATTGGATTTGCTTCAAAGTACACCCTATAAATTGTATTGTCTCTGTTTTCAACATCTGCCAAAACAGCCGTGGCTTCATCCATTTTTTTATTGAGTTGCTCAAATTGAAAGTTCAAATTTTTAAGCTCTCTAGACAGACTCAATTCTTTGGGAGTATTTACTATTGATGTATTGAGGAGAAACAGCAAACCAATCATTCCAAATAAAAAAGAGGCCAAAAGGAACAATACCGCCTTTTTAAAACGAGTGGTTTTCTTGTCCGTTATTTCACGGTAAGAAAGTGTATCTGCGTCGTAATAGTATTTTACTTTAGACATCTCTGGAATTTATGCTATTTTTGTGCCGTTGTTAACAGCATTAAAACAAATATAAACATTGTTTTTCTTTCGCTCATAGTTTTGCGTAAAGCTTAAGAAATCTTTGCATTTTTAACATTTTGTTCTCAAGTGTTTTTGACACCAATTAAATCATTAAGTGCCCATGAAATCTCAAGATATTAGAGCCCAGTTTTTAGCTTTCTTTAAAGATAAAAACCATCAAATAGTTCCTTCTTCTCCAATGGTTATTAAGGATGACCCAACCCTCATGTTTACCAATGCAGGGATGAACCCTTTTAAACCGTATTTTTTGGGCAATACCCTTCCTAAAAACCAGCGCGTAGCAGATACTCAAAAATGTTTGCGGGTGAGCGGAAAACACAATGACTTGGAAGAAGTAGGTAAGGATACTTACCACCATACCATGTTTGAGATGCTTGGTAATTGGAGTTTTGGTGTGGCAAAGAATAATGTAGATGGTTATTTTAAACAAGAAGCCATTCAATGGGCCTGGTCTTTATTGGTAGACGTTTTTAAAATAGATCCCAATAGTTTGTATGTGACAGTTTTTGAGGGCAGTAAAGACGCAGATCAATTAGAGATGGATGCAGAGGCATTGTCTTTATGGAAAGCGATTGTACCCGAATCACAAATTTTATTTGGGAATAAGAAAGATAATTTTTGGGAAATGGGCGACCAAGGTCCCTGTGGTCCTTGTTCTGAAATCCATGTAGATATTCGTACGCCAGAGGAGAAAGCCTCCGTTTCAGGAGCTAGTTTGGTCAATATGGACCACCCACAGGTTGTAGAGATTTGGAATTTGGTTTTTATGCAGTTCAATAGAAAAGCCAATGGTATTTTGGAGCCACTGCCTGCAAAGCACGTAGACACCGGTATGGGATTTGAAAGGCTTTGTATGGTTTTACAAGGGGTTCAGTCCAATTATGACACAGATGTATTTACGCCTATTATCAAAGAAATAGAGGTGATTAGCGGCCATTCTTACGGAAAAGATACCCCAACAGATATTGCCATTAGGGTTATTGCAGATCATATAAGGGCCGTAGCTTTTTCTATTGCAGATGGTCAATTGCCAAGTAATACAGGCGCAGGCTATGTTATTAGAAGAATACTTAGAAGGGCCATTCGTTATGGGTTTACTTTTTTAAACACCAAAGAGCCTTTTATGTTTAAACTGGTTCAGGTGCTTTCTAAAACCATGGGAGATGCATTCCCTGAATTAAATTCCCAAAAGCAATTAATTCAAAATGTAATTAAGGAAGAAGAACAATCTTTTTTAAGAACTTTAGAGCAAGGTTTGCAGTTATTAGACACGCTCATTCTTACCGCAAAAGATAAGGTTCTAGCTGGAGAGAAAGCCTTTGAATTATATGACACTTATGGTTTCCCCATTGATTTAACCGCTCTAATACTCTCAGAAAGAGGTTATGCGCTAGACCAATCAGGATTCGAAAAATCCATGCAAGTACAAAAACAACGCTCAAGGGCGGCTTCTGAAGTATCCAAAGAAGATTGGGAAGTCTTGCTAGAAGACGACACCCAAGAGTTTATTGGTTATGACCTTTTAGAGACGCAGGTTAAAATTGCCAAGTACAGAAAAGTTACTTCAAAAAAAGAAGGAGAAATGTACCAATTGGTATTTAATCTAACTCCTTTTTATCCAGAAGGTGGAGGACAAGTTGGAGATAAAGGCTATTTAGAGGCACCCAACGGAGATGTGACTTATATTGTAGATACCAAAAAGGAAAACAATGAAATTATTCATTTTTCTAGCACACTCCCCAAAGATCCAAGGGTTTCTTTTAAAGCATCTGTAGACAAGAAACAGCGTGACAGAACGTCAAAAAACCATACAGCCACGCATTTATTGCATCAGGCTTTAAGAGCCATACTTGGCACTCATGTGGCCCAAAAAGGTTCTGCGGTTCACTCCAAGTACCTGCGTTTTGATTTCTCTCACTTTTCAAAAGTAACTTCAGAACAACTTAAAGAGATAGAAGACTATGTAAACGCTAGAATAGACGGACACATCCCTTTAGAGGAGCATAGAAATAGACCTTTGGTTCAGGCTCAAGCAGATGGTGCTATGGCCTTATTTGGAGAAAAGTACGGAGATACGGTAAGAAGTATCCGTTTTGGCCATTCTATTGAACTCTGTGGTGGAACTCATGTAAAGAATACAGGCGACATTTGGCAGTTTAAAATTACGGGGGAATCTGCTGTGGCCTCTGGAATCAGAAGGATCGAAGCCATTACTTCAGATGCGGTTAAAGATTATTATTTAAAAACAGATCAGACCTTACAGCAGGTCCTGAACCAATTGCAAATAAATACTGACCCAGTAACGGCTATTACAAAACTTCAGGAGGAATTTGCACAGTTAAAAACTACCCTAACAGCGCTTCAAAAAGAAAAAGCGGGTGATGTAGGAAAATCATTAGCGGCATCCTTTGAAGAAATTAACGGGGTGCGTTTCTTGGCAGCAGAAGTCTCTTTAGACGCCTCAGCCATGAAAGATTTGTGTTTTGAATTGGCCGCCCAGAGTCCAAATACTTTTTTGCTTTTAGGTGCGCAATACGAGGGGAAAGCATTGTTGGCTTGTTATATCTCTAAAGAACTCTTGACCGAAAAGTCTTTAAATGCAGGGCAAGTTGTGAAAACACTTGGTCAGTATATCCAAGGTGGTGGTGGAGGGCAGCCCTTCTTTGCTACAGCAGGAGGTAAAAACCCCGAAGGAATAGCAGAAGCTATTGCACATGCCAAGGACTTTATAACCCCATAGACCCCCTTTAAATGGAGCTGCAAACTAAGGTGCCACTATCTCATTTGAATTTTCAAATAGACTACAATGCCCAAATATTGCTCCTGGGATCATGTTTCAGTGACCATATAGGTGCTTTGTTTTCAAAGCACCAATTCAATACGATAAGCAATCCCTTTGGTATTATATTTCATCCTATTCCGCTCGCTTCCCTAATACAAAGAATAGTGCATAAGAATTATTTTACTGAAGACGCGTTTTTTTTTCATCAAGAGCAATGGCATTCTTATGAACTTCATTCTAGTATGGGCCGAACAAATCTCTCTGAAGCACTTAGAAATGCCAATGAAATATTGGATCTCACCCATAATTTTTTAAATAAAGCTTCCCATGTCTTTATTACTTTGGGAACTGCCTGGGGTTATAGGTTGAATAACACCACTGTCACTAATTGTCACAAGCAGTCCGCCTCGTTATTTCACAAAGAGTTGGCTTCAATTTCTTTGATTGAAAATGCCTTGGAACAAATACAAGCTGCCATGATGTATCTGAATCCCGATCTGAAGGTGGTGTATACCGTTTCTCCTGTGCGGCATTTAAAAGATGGTTTTACAGAGAATTCTATCGGTAAAGCCCATTTGTTGGCAGGTATTCATGCGCAAAAGGAAAAAGCCAAGGATTCAAAATCAGTCTCTTATTTTCCATCTTATGAAATTGTAATGGATGAACTGCGGGACTATCGTTTTTATAAAATGGATTTAATTCATCCCAATGAATTGGCCATAGCGTATATATGGGAATCTTTGGTAGCAGGTACTTTTACAGCAGCCACCAAAATACTTTTAAAAGAAGTGGTTTCAATCCAAAATGGTTTGGACCACAGACCCTTTAATCCAACCGCTGAGGCACATAAAAAATTCCTGCAAACATTGGGTAGGCGTATGGCAAAAATTAAACGGCAATACCCCCATATGTTTCCATAATTTAAGTATATTTTTATAAGTTAAAAAGCGCTTAATCTTTGAAAATAATATTGGTGTGTGACTTATTTTTTTTCAAGTGATGGCGGATAAGCGGCCATGATTTCATTGACAAATTTTTGAATATTGGCCTGTTTTTTTAAAGGATCGTCCTGAGGTTCTAAAAAGCCTACGCCACTTCCTTGCCACAGCAATCTTTTGGTTTTAGCATCTATCACGTCTATAAACAAACGCCCTTTTGCTCTGGTGGTCACTTGGGTGTTTTGCATGCCCATTCCTGGCCAAAACCATGGATTCCAGCCCCATCCCCATCCTAATCCGGCATTGTTGTAAATGTCAACTTGGGCCTCTTCTTTGGTAAAAAAGTTAAGGAGTATGTCTGGCATATCACTGGCAGAAAAGCCTTTCTCTTGGAGGGTGTTTTCTAAAGATTTTAAAATCCTTCTCTTGTCTAAATCAGAAATTTTTACCTGATCTATTCCCGCTTTGTAAAAAGCGTAGGTTTTGTAGCGATCAAATGATACATTGGGATCGTAATCTGTAATGACCTTTATGCTGGAGCAACTATGGAGAAACATCATAAAAGTGAATAGCGGTAATGCGAATAATAGTTTTTGTCTCATCATAAATCCAGTTTTAAAAAGATTAAAAATTTAATATATCACCCTAAAATCAAAAAGCATGCCATTCTTTTCCATTATTCTTCTGGTGAAATACAATTGAACGGTATTAGCGCAGCGCAACAGTACTACTTTGAGAATGCAGTGCTATTGCTTGTTTGTTTTTGGGTCATAACCATAGGGGCAATGCCTACAACCACTCTCACAGCAATAGCCCCTTTTTAAGTGATATTGGGCAGTAAACACCCTATAACCACTGGGGTCGTAATAAAAATCACCTTCTTCTACAGGAATGTATTTTTTCATCATTAGTTCGGCAATTGAGATTTAGGGTATAAAAGCTATTTTGTGAATGTTAAAAATACGAATTTTGCGTTCAATTCTCTACTTAGTCCATTGATAAACGAAATAGCTACATACACCGAAATAGACCTGCCTTTGCTTAGAGAGAAAGGCATTCAACTCGCTTTTAAGCGAGAGGAGTTGTTGTTTCCGGGTATTTCTGGCAATAAATACCGAAAGTTAAAATACAATATTCAGGCGGCTAAAGCGGCAAAGCAGCATACGCTGCTCACCTTCGGTGGTGCTTTTTCAAACCACATTGCCGCGGTAGCCTATGCAGGAAAAATCCATGGTTTTAAGACCATTGGGATAATTCGTGGAGAAGAATTGGCAGAACAACCCTTGAATCCTACCCTTGAGAGAGCGAAATTACATGGAATGTCTTTTCACTTTGTGTCTAGAGAGGTGTATAGAGAAAAGCATCTGCCACAATTTGTGGCCAAACTACAAGAGACTTTTGGCCATTTTTATCTCATTCCAGAGGGAGGTACCAACGCACTAGCGGTCAAGGGATGTGCAGAAATACTCCAGGAGTTGGACGCTAAATATACGCACATTTGTGTGGCTGTTGGTACTGGAGGTACACTGTCTGGTTTGGCAGAGGCTGCATTTGAACACCAAGAAATTCTTGGATTTCCAGCCCTAAAAGGCGCTTTTTTGCAAAAAGATATTTGTAATTTTACACAGCAGAACAATTGGACCCTTTTTGAATCGTATCATTTTGGGGGTTATGCAAAGCTCAGCCCTCAGTTGGTAAATTTTGCCAATCAATTTAGGCGAGATACAGGGGTTGTTTTGGATCCCATTTACACTGCTAAAATGGTTTTTGGCACCTTGGACCTCATTGCTAAAGATTATTTTGTCTCTGGAGACCATATTTTAATGATTCATACAGGGGGTTTACAAGCCATTGAAGGCATGAATAAAAAACTGCGAAAGCAAGATATAGAATGGTTGCTATGAGATTGAAATCTTTTTTATGGGTGGTTTCTTTTGCGTTATTGCTCAGTAGCTGTATCGCAAAAAAGAAGCGCAGCTATTCCCAGGCAAAAAAAGCCTACGAAAAATCAAGTGCTCAAGGGTCAAAACCAAACGCACTACCGGATGAAAACACAGCCGGATTTACCACCTATACCTTTAATTCTGCAGAAGAGTATATACGTACATTCGCTCCCATTGCCTTAGAGGAAATGGAGGCCTATGGTATTCCTGCCAGCATTACCTTAGCCCAAGGATTGTTAGAAAGTGGTGCTGGGAGCAGTAATTTGGTTCGAAAGTCTAACAACCACTTTGGGATAAAGTGTCACACCAAATGGCGGGGCCCTTCCACCACCCATGACGACGACGAAAAGGGGGAGTGTTTTAGGAAGTACCTACACCCCAGAGAGTCCTACAGAGACCACAGTCTTTTTTTAGCCAATGGCAGCAGATATGCGTTTTTGTTTGACTACCGAACCACCGATTATAAAGCCTGGGCTAGGGGATTGAAAAAAGCCGGCTATGCCACAGATCCAAAATACCCCGCCAAGCTCATTGCCCAGATTCAAAAATATAATTTAGACCAATACGACCACCCTAGAAAGGCACAAAGAATTATTAAAGAAAATAGTGAAAACCCAATAAGTAGTTATTTGTCTGACCGTATTCATCAGGTTCAAAAAGGAGATACTCTTTTTGGAATTTCCAAAAAATACGGTCTTAGTGTAGACACACTCAAGAAGATTAACGGGCTTAAGAACAATGACATTCAGGTGGGTACCTCACTTATAATAAGTATAAAATAGATGAATTATCAGAGAAGTAGCGCCCTTTTTGAAGCGGCACAGAAAGTAATACCAGGAGGCGTGAACTCTCCAGTAAGGGCTTTTAAAGCAGTTGGAGGGACACCTATTTTTGTTGAACGTGCCAAAGGGGCTTACCTATACGACGTAGACGGGAATAGGTATGTAGATTTTATTGCCTCATGGGGGCCACTTATTTTAGGACACGCTTACGAGCCTGTTTTAAAAGCCGTGACAGAAAAAGCTGCTTTGGGCACTTCTTTTGGAATGCCTACCGTTATTGAAACAGAATTGGCCTCACTCGCGGTTAGTATGGTGCCTGGAATAGATAAAATTAGGTTTGTCAATTCAGGCACAGAAGCCTGTATGAGCGCCATTCGTTTGGCCAGGGGGTTCACAAAAAAAGACAAGATTATAAAATTTAAGGGTTGTTATCACGGACATTCAGACGCCTTCCTAATTCAGGCAGGTAGTGGTGCGGTAACTTTTGGTGCACCGAGCAGTCCTGGTGTGACAAAAGGAACGGCAAAAGACACCCTTCTGGCAGATTATAACGATTTGGAAGGGGTGCAACAATTGGTGCAAGAACACAAGAATGACATTGCTGCAATTATTATTGAGCCAGTAGCCGGTAATATGGGCTGTATTCCACCAGAAGCTAGTTTTATTCAAGGCCTAAAAAGACTTTGTAGTCATGAGGGCATATTGCTTGTTTTTGATGAGGTTATGACTGGTTTTAGACTGGCAGCAGGTGGGGCCCAAGAGGTTTTGGATATTTCCGCAGATATTGTTTGTTTTGGAAAAGTAATTGGTGGTGGTTTGCCGGTAGGTGCTTTTGCAGCTAGGGCAGAAATAATGAATTATTTGGCACCAGACGGACCGGTGTATCAGGCAGGAACGCTGTCCGGAAATCCGCTGGCTATGAGTGCAGGTTTGGCTATGTTACAAGCGCTCTCAAAAGATAAAGCAGTATTTAAACGCTTGGCAGAAAAAACAGCCTATTTACATAAAGGAATAGAAGGCGTGCTACTCAAGCACGGTATCTCTCATACGATCAATAGGCTAGGTTCTATGATTTCTGTTCACTTTTGTCAGGACGCTGTGACAGATTTTATGACTGTAGCTGCGGGAGACAATGAAACTTTTAAAAAATACTTTCATGGTATGTTGGCACAAGGGGTTTATTTGCCCCCCTCTGCTTATGAGAGTTATTTTTTAAATGACGCCTTGAGTTATGAAGATTTGGATTTCACCATTGCTGCATTGGAAAAAGTGGCACCAGATTTACTGTAATGCTTTTGGCTTATGTGAAGTAAAAAAAAAGGGAGGCTGAAAGCCTCCCTTTTTTAAAAATTGGTTTGATTGGATTATTTAGGATCCAAAATGTCATTGATTCTAGCAATGGCATCTTGAATATGGTACCTAGACATGGTATTAGCCGCGTTGGCCAATCCATTTCTCAATTGTGCTCTAAGGGTCACTAATTCACCTCTTACTACTGAACGAATGTCTGATTGAGACGTATTCACTGCAGTAGATTTTCGGTACCCACCATAGCTCGGTAATTTTCTCTGACTGTCTGCAGTCATTAAATAGGCCAAACGGTCAATGTGTCCTTTTTGTAGGTTTCTTCTATAAGTGTCTATAGCGCCACCGTTGTAAATCTCAGACCAGATCCCTCTTCTGAGTTCAGACATCATTTGGGTTAAAGTATAGGCCTTAGACCCCATGGCTGTTTCATGTTCAATGAGTCTGGCCATTTTACCTAGACTAAGTACATTGTTTAACGTTCTTACTTGAACACCACGAACACGGTCTACCGTTCCTGAGTACTCAATTTTGTTAAAGATGTTTTGGTCTAGCATCCACTCAGGTGTTTGAAACAATTCACGTTGTAAAAACTTCATAGCGTCCCGCTGATGCCCCTTAGCTACTGGCGTATAAACAGCCCCTTCTTGATCATAAGTTTTGTGGTTTTCGTAAACCCCACCAATATTGTTAGACACATGGCCCATATAGCGGTTAAACTGAGACAGTACTTGACCGTAAAGGGTTTCTAAATCATCGTAATTCTTACCGTCTTCTGCAGTCCACTCAATCAATTTAGGCACAATTCTCTGTAGGTTTTTGATTCCGTACATACTCGCTTTCATAGCGTTGTCTCCTAAATCTTCTGTCTGAGAACTCGGATCTACCACGTCGCCTCCTTGTTGGCTTCCAAAACGGTATAATGGGTCTCCATCATGGGCCATAATCCAGCTGTCTAGTACTGGTTTTTCTGCTTCAGCAGTTTTATCTAAGATGGGTCTATAACCCCATTCAATAGCGTATTTATCATAAACACCAATATTTGGCATAAGGGCTACCCCTTTGTCTTCTGGTTGTGCCACATAGTTAAAACGGGCATAGTCCATAATGGAAGGTGCGGTACCGTATTTGCTAGTAAAGCTTGCAGACCTTAAAGAATCTACAGGGTATGCAGCAGAACTTCCCATATTGTGAGGAAGCCCTAAAGTATGGCCTACTTCATGAGAAGAAACAAATTGTATTAAACGACCCATTACTTCATCTTTGAAAGCCACGACTTGTGCTTCTGGGTTTATGGCTGCAGTTTGAACAAAGTACCAGTTGCGCAATAGACTCATTACATTGTGGTACCAGTTAATGTCAGATTCTAAGATCTCGCCACTTCTTGGATCACTTACATGGGGTCCGTTTGCATTGGGTATTGGGGAAGCTAAGTAACGCACTACAGAATAGCGCACGTCTTCAGGAGACCATTCTGGGTCTTCTTCTGGCGTTGGAGGATCCATAGCTATAATAGCATTTTTAAATCCTGCGGCTTCAAAAGCTACTTGCCAGTCTTCAATTCCTTGTTTAATAAAAGGCACCCATTGTTTTGGTGTTGCCCTGTCTACATAATAAATGATTGGTTTCTTTGGTTCTACCAATTCCCCTCGGTTGAATTTCTCTAGATCTTCTTCTTTAACTTCGAGTCTCCATCTGTCTAGAAACTTCACTGTTTTACTCTCTTGAGCATCCAATCCATAATCTACCTGATCTCTTTCGAACCAACCTACGCGCTTGTCAAAATAACGTCTTTTCATGGGTTCAGCAGGAAGTAATATCATAGAGTTATTAATCTCTACAGAGATAGATCCCAAGCTTGAATTAGAAGGAGGACTGCCCGCAAAATAAGTTTTCACATGTCTGGCCTCAATATTCATTGGGTAACTTTTAATGCCTTCAATAAAGCTTCTCTCCGAATCTAATCTGGTCGCTTTATATCTTTTTTTATACCCCTCAGGCATTCCAAGTGCGTTCACATCTTTTTCAAAAAGCGGTGTTACTTCTATGACAGTACTCGTCGCAACAGAATCTTTTCTATTAGATTTTACGGCAAAGGAATACAATACCGGCTCAAAATTTGAATTGATTACAGCTTCTTTAACAGGGAGCGAATCTGCTGCAACTACTTCGTGGCTAACCACCCTTAAATGCACTTTATCTCCCTTTTTCTCCCACCTCATGACTTGGGTGTTTATTTTTCCACCCCCAAATCCAATCCCTGAAGCAGTTTTAGAAATTCTGCTCACCATGAGCATTTCTCTACCTAAAAGGCTGTCTGGTATTTCATAGAAAAATTTGTCTTTGATTTGGTGTACGTCAAAAAGCCCTTTATCTGTCTTGGCCTCTTTGGTAATGACCTTAGCATAGGGCTGTGGTGCGTCTTTATCTATTTTTGGTTTTGCCTCTGTAGGCGCTTTTGCCTTAGCTTTTTTCTTGAAAAGCTGGGCTTCACTTGTGCTGACACTTCCAATCACTAGGAGTGAAAACAACAGGTACTGAAGATTTTTTTTGATCATTAGGTGGGTTTTTTATTTTATTGCTTCTCAAATAACCGAAAAATTATCCTAATGAAATGTTAACAAAATCATAAGATGGCGCTTTTATTTGTTAGGTAGCGTTCTGCAATTTCATGATTCATCTATCCAATTCAGTCGCATTATGGCTGGTAAAATAGCTCAAGTTAAAAGAGTAAAGGAATAATATATTCAAACAGCCCAATGAGGATTAGTACGGCTACTAGGTTGAGTAATATACCTGCTTTGACCATATCTTTTACTTCTATAAAACCACTGGCAAAAACAATGGCATTTGGCGGGGTAGCCATGGGCAGCATAAAAGCACAGCTGCTCGCCATTGTCACCGGGATGAGTAGGTACACCATAGGTATTCCAAGACCAATAGCTATTCCAGCGACTACAGGTGCTAATACAGCCACTAAGGCTACATTGCTCATGAGTTCTGTCATAAATAGCATTAATAAAATCAGTAAACTGGCTGTGGCAGTAATACTGAAATTACCTGCCGCAATACTTTGAGAAACCTGATCTACAATTCCAGAAACAGACATTCCTTTGGCCAAAGCCAATCCGCCACCAAACAATATTAAGATGCCCCATGCCAGTTTTTCAGTATCTTTCCAATCCAATATGAAGTCTCCTTTTTTTAGGTTAAAAGGGACCGCAAATAGACTTATTGCTGCAAACATGCTAATCATGGTGTCTGACAATCCCAAAGAGGGAAATACACTATTGATTAAGGTCCTAAAGATCCAAAGGGATACGGTTACTGCAAAAATGCCCAACACCATCTTTTCTTTTGATCGGGTAGGGCCTAATTTTCTTAATTCTTCTTGAATCACTTCATTAGAGGCAGAGAAATTGAGTCCCTTACTCGGAAAAATGAGGTGTACAAGCGTAATATAACTCAGGCCAATCATAATGATTGAGAAGGGTAGGGCAAATACCATCCATTTTAAAAAGGATATTTCTATTTGGTATTCATTTTCCAAAAGACCAATAAGGATAGAATTTGGTGGGGTGCCTATTACCGTGGCTATACCTCCTGCGTTTGCAGAAAAAGCAATTCCCAAGAGCACACTTACGGCAAAATTTCGATCTTTTTTGGTAAAGCCATCTACGTCGTCTATTAAAAGCTTAATCACTGACATGGCAATGGGCAGCATAACGACAGCTGTAGCGGTATTGCTAATCCACATACTCAAAGAAGCTGTGGCGATCATAAAACCAAGGACTACTTTGTTTGGCGTAGTGCCTGTAATGCGAATAATATTGAGTGCAATTCTTCTATGGAGATTCACCTTTTCTAAGGCAAGTGCCATAACGAAACCGCCAAAAAACAAAAAGATAATAGGACTTCCGTAATTATTTCCTACCTCTGCAATAGGCATAATATCTAATAAGGGAAACAAAAGCAGGGGAAGCAGGGCCGTCACAGAAATAGAGACTGCCTCTGTAAGCCACCAAGTGACCATCCATAGTGCAACAGCAATTACAGCATCTCCTTGGGTGCTTAATAATGGCTGTGGCCATAACAGTATTAATAGGAAAAATACAGGACCTAAAAACAGCCCCACTTTTTTGCTGTTACTCATCTTAAAAAAATTTAGCCTAAGCTAGTTTTTTTATCTGTGATATAAAAGGCGCTTTCGTTAAAACGGTGGAGAAAGTCCTCAGTTCAAGAATTCTAATGTTTGGTATTAAGAATCTATGAATCTTTGAGGGTACAAGTAAGTGCATCGGCCTCTTTGGCCACAACCACCATTTGTATTTTGGTTAAACTTTTAATGGTCTTGTCCCAAGCTTTATTACTCAATCCGCTCGCTTCTTTTAAATCTAATAAAGGCATAGGATTGGTTTTTTTCAAAAGCTCTAGGACTATTTTTTCATTCTCTGAAAGTTCAACAGCTTTCTTTTCTGGGCGCATTTGAGGGAAAAACAATACTTCTTGTATAGAGGCATTATTGGTCATAAGCATGACCAATCTATCTATACCAATTCCAATTCCAGAAGTTGGCGGCATTCCGTATTCAAGTGCTCTCAGGAAGTCTTGGTCAATAAACATGGCCTCGTCATCTCCTTTTTCAGAGAGGGCTAGTTGGTCTTCAAAACGCGCCCTTTGGTCTATAGGGTCATTTAGCTCTGAATAGGCGTTGGCCAATTCTTTTCCATTAACCATTAATTCAAATCGCTCGGTAAGGGCTGGATTGGACCTGTGCTCTTTAGTGAGTGGACTCATTTCTTTTGGGTAATCTGTAATAAAGGTGGGTTGCACATAATGGTGTTCGCAACGTTCTCCAAATATTTCATCGATGAGTTTTCCAACACCCATACTGTCCGTGACTTCAATGTCTAGTGATTTTGCTACACCAGCTAATTCATTCCTATTCAATCCTGCAACATCGTGACCTGTATGAATTTTAATGGCCTCAAGAATAGGAACTCTAGGGTAGGGTGCTTTAAATTCGATCGCATTCTTGCCTACAGTTATCTTTGAACTACCATTAGATTCCATGGCGATGGTTTCAAGTAATTTCTCGGTAGTGTCCATCATCCAATGGTAATCTTTATAGGCTACATACAATTCCATTACGGTAAACTCTGGATTGTGGGTGCGGTCCATTCCTTCGTTTCTGAAATCTTTAGAGAATTCATATACCCCGTCAAAACCACCTACGATTAATCTCTTTAAATAAAGTTCATTGGCCACCCTTAGGTACAATGGCATATTAAGTGCATTGTGGTGGGTAATAAATGGTCTTGCAGACGCTCCCCCAGGAATAGGCTGCAGTATAGGAGTTTCTACTTCTAAATAGCCTTTGTCATTGAAAAATTTTCTAATACTATTGGTGATCTTTGTTCTCTTAATAAAGGTGTCTTTGACCTGCGGGTTTACAATTAAGTCTACATAACGCTGTCTGTATCTCAATTCAGGGTCATTGAATTCATCGTGCACTTTACCATCTGCGTCTACTTTAGGCAGGGGTAGTGGCCTTAAAGCTTTGCTCAGTAAGGTAAATTTTTTTACCAGGACCGTTTTTTCTCCTACTTGAGTGGTAAAGAGGGTTCCTTCTATACCAAGAATATCCCCTAAGTCAATGAGTTTTTTAAATACTTCATTGTACTGCTGGCTATCAGGAGTGGTGTCTATTTCATCTCTATTGAAATACACTTGAATGCGGCCCTCACTGTCTTGAATTTCTGCAAAAGATGCTTTGCCTTGTACTTTTTTTCGCATCAGCCTGCCAGAAACTATCACTTGCCTTTCTTCTTTATAGTCCTTTTCTATAGCTGTAGACATGGTATTTACAGGATATAAAGCAGCTGGGTAGGGATCTATGCCTAAGGCCCTTAGTTTGACTAATTTTTCTCTTCTTACAATTTCTTGTTCTGTCAGTTGCATGGTTGCGAATTATGAAGAGCAAATATAAGTACTTCGTGCTAATTTACAGAGCATGCATGTAACATTTGAATCACTTTAACGTCATAAATAGGTAGTACCTAGGTTAAATTATAATTTTTATGAGTTTTTGGCGTGTTTTATTGGCAATTTTGTTCCCACCACTCTCTGTGATTGGAAAGGGATGTGGATCTATTTTAATTGTTTTTCTTCTAACGCTTTGTGGTTGGGTTCCAGGAGTCATTGCTGCACTGGTAATTTTGAACAATCCCAACGAATAAATACACTTTTGAAATAGTATCTTTGTCTTATGAATAAGCAGCTTATTATAAAAGAACTTGGACTTAAGGACTATAAAGAGACTTGGGATTATCAAGAGGACTTGTTTGCGAAAACAGTGGCTTTAAAAGTGCAAAATAAAAAGCAAGCCACTTATTTACCTACCCCCAATCATTTCCTTTTTGTAGAGCATCCCCATGTTTTCACATTGGGTAAGAGTGGTAATTTAGACCATTTGTTGGTCTCTGAAGCAGTGCTTAGAGAGAAAGAAGCCAGCTTTTATAAAATTAATAGGGGTGGTGACATTACCTATCATGGCCCCGGACAAATTGTAGGCTACCCTATATTGGATTTAGAGAACTTTTTCACGGACATTCATAAATATTTAAGGCTTTTAGAAGAGACGGTCATTTTAACTTTAGCTGAATACGGAATAACGGCAACAAGATCTCCTGGGGAGACTGGTGTTTGGTTGGATGTAGGCACGCCTTTCGCACGCAAAATTTGTGCCATGGGTGTTAGGGCCAGTAGGTGGGTTACCATGCACGGCTTTGCACTCAATGTAAACACAGATTTAGGTTATTTTGACCTCATGATCCCATGTGGTATAAAAGGTAAAGCGGTTACTTCTATGACCGCAGAACTCAATGGAGTTCCCCAAGATATGGCTGCGGTAAAAACCAGGCTTTTAAAGCATTTTCTGGCACTTTTTGAGGCTGAATTAAAGGCTTAATATTTTAATATAGCTTATATTTTATAGGAACATTAAGTACATGGCCTCACTTGAGGACCTACTGTGATTTATTGGTGGTCTTTGGCTCTTTAAGCCGGTATACTACAAGGCTGTTTTCTTTGTCCTTAATGACAAAATTCAATACACCATTCTCTGAAGATTCCACTAGGTCAATTTCGCCACTTCCATATACAGGGAACCCACTTAGCATTGTAAGTTCACTGTCAAATAGATACCCCTTTTTGTTTTGAGTGTCTGTAATACTAATATAAATTTTCTGGTTTATTTTAAAGGTATTAGGAGGGGTGTATATGCCGTAATCGAGCACGGCTTTTTTCCCTTTTGAATACAAAACATTGTCTTCTAGAACAACCAATTGGTTATATTTCATGACCGTTTTGTGTGCGGCATTTACTTTTAAAGGCCTTTTACTCTCTTTGCCTTCGGTGTTGATCTGAAGGAGATTTCCTTGAAGGTCTGTAAAGGAGAATTGCTGGTCCAAAAGGGCTATTTCATTGTCAGAAAAGGAATAATTTGCGGCTGTTTTCACCCTTGTTTTACCTGTTCTATTTAAAATAGCTACACTTCCGTCTATTCCTTTGAACACCAAATAGTCATCTCCTTTTATTTTAAAATGCTTAGGGACCTCTAAAAGAGAAGACTTGGTCTTTTTGTATTTAAATCCATTGACACTCTTTGCATTTCTGTCGTACATATAAATATCCTTGCCTTGGCCAAAAACAAAACGATACTCTTTGCGGTTGTCATAATCAAATACAGCCAACGGACTTAAGTTTCCGTCTTTAAAAGTTTTATTAAACGGTGGTACTTCATTCCCGTTTCTATCTAAAATGAGCCATTGATTTGTGCTAGTGAATGCCAATTGTAAGCGGCCATTTTTATACAAATCTACCTGAGATACTTTTCCTTGGATAGCCCCTTGAAGTTGCTTTTTCCAAAGCAACTTACCACTGTTGTCAAAAAGATACAATTGGTTTTGATTGTCTTGAACCAATATTTCCTGTTTTTTATTGATGTGATTTTTCACCCACTGAGGCCCATAGGATATAGGGTTTTCTAGTTGTAAATTTAAAAGTGGAGAAATACCTACCTGGTCTTTTTTTGGTTGCAGGTCTAAAAACACCAAGTGTTGGTGAAAAAAATCTTGATCTCCTACCCATTGAGAAGCAAAAACTTTGGTGTTTTTGTCTTCCTTTTTGTTTGCTGCTAAAAAATAGTCCCCCGCTTTTTTTGGATTGAAACTATTTGTTTGAGCCTCGTAAAACAGCACAGTAGAAGCTTCCGCCAGAGACGCTTTGGCACTTGTAAATGCAGGGCTGTTTTCTAGGGTTGTTCCGGTATTGAGATTGCCAATTACGGTCCTTAAATCATTAACATCTTTGCTAAATAAAAGACTTTGTGCTATGGGCATTACATAGTTTACCTCTAGCTCGTCCCATAGCGAACTAAACGAATTTTCTAGAAGAGCAGCATTGTTTAGGCGGTATATTGGGTAGTCTCTGTATTCCGTTTCAGGCGTGTTATTCTCTGTTAGTTTTGAAAGGTAATCGGGTTTAAATGTTGTAAAATGAATGAGCGCTAAGGCGTTTTCTTTTAATTTGAAAGTAGCTATTTCTTCTACCTTATTAAAGATAGTGTCTAAAACGAGCTCCCTATTTTTGATTTTGTTTTGAGTGCTGTTAAATTGCTCTAGGTCTTCAATGGCATACATTTTTATACTGGAAGCCACCTCTGGAATATAATTAGGCGATTTTAACACTATGGGTTTACTAGCTTTAAAAAGATTTAAAAAATAGGGTAAACTGTCATTTCTTGAATTAAAACCGTGAAACGCCATTTTTTTATTGGCCAAGTCAATACGCAAGGCGCCCCATTTTCCAAAGCTATTGGTGAAGGATGGGTAAAAATTGTTTTTCAGCAAAAAACTGCCTGCATCTAACTTAAAATAGACACTATTGTCTTCGGTTACCTTAAAGAGTTCATCCAGTGATTCTGGAGCTATTTGTTGGCTCTTATTCCTTATGGTATTTTCAATGAGTAATTGAGAGGAGCTAATTAACAGCGTCTCATCTAAAATGACGCTGTACAATATCTCTTCTTTTTGTTTTGAGGTGTAAATTCTCTTTTCTATTACAACCTCTTGATAGGTTTTACTTGAAATTTGATCAGAGGGAGCTAAGGTACTTTGGCTCAATTCAGTGATAATTAAAAAATCAATTTCTTCTTTTCCAATTTCTCTAATACTAATGAGCGCTTTGGCATTTACATCAATTTTTTGAAGTAGCTCAATGCGTTGTTGGGTGTTTTTAAGCGCC
>Ga0115568_10001148_pt1 | contig 19217 bp, 19 predicted proteins | sample COGITO_mtgs_1204_FD_87296 | JGI IMG/M metagenome (GOLD analysis project Ga0115568, IMG submission 87296) | Pelagic marine microbial communities from North Sea - COGITO_mtgs_120426 | ecosystem: Environmental > Aquatic > Marine > Epipelagic | place: Germany:Helgoland, sampling site Kabeltonne...
ACATTCTTCGAAGACCATGGCGTCGGCCTATCCGACGGCACTCCTTTTGACGGCATTCAGCATCTGCGGCTCAACTTCGGTTGCTCTCGCAGCCGACTCCTCGAAGGCCTCGAAAAAATGGCCACGGCCCTAAATAACCGATAACAATCTCAGGTCTCAAGCCTCTTACCTCAAGTCTCTGACCTCAGGTCTCACTACGAAGAATGGAATCAGTCCGCTTAGACAAATGGCTCTGGGGCACCCGCGTGTATAAAACACGTAGCGATGCCGCCGAAGCCTGTCGCGGCTCCGCGATTCGGCACAACGGCATTATTGCCAAGCCCTCGGCAAAAATCAGGTCAGGCGACACCGTGATCGCCCGCACCAAAGCACTCACTCGCACCCTACACGTCGTCGGACTCACCGAGAAACGCGTCGGCGCCGCGTTGCTCCCCGATTACTTCGAAGACCAAACACCCGAATCCGAGTTTGAAGCAGCCCGCGAAAAACGCGAGAACGCCAAAGTCTTCAGCCACAAAGGCGCAGGTCGCCCGACCAAGAAACACCGCCGCGATATCGAGCGTTTGCTAGGCGATACATAAAAAAGAATGGATCTAGCTTTATTGATGGAGGGTAACGCTCCGTCGTTGCCACCGACGACCAACCAACTTGCCATTTTTTACGCACAGAAATGACAGAGCATTTCCCTCCAGCATTTGTTAAGGCACAGCTTTCACTACCACTATAACTATCACTCTTTACTACCCGTGTCCTACGAAGCAATCCCATACACCGTCGAAGACTACGACCTTCCACCTGAAGTAAAGGCATTCATTGACGAAGCCGACCGTCGCTGCGACCTATTTTACGACCAGAAGCTCAACCAGCGCTACCCTCGCTACGTGCCCAGTGAACCCGCCCAAGTTTACGCTGCGCTGCGCTACGTCACTGAGCAAGGCTTGCCACTCGGCGAAACTTTTATCGAATGGGGCAGCGGCTTCGGCGTCGCCACTGGAATCGCCGCACAAATCGGCTACCAAGCATACGGCATCGAGATTGAAGAGACGCTGATCGAAAAAGCTGAATCACTGCTCGCCGACCAAGGCCTCGACGCAGAGTTTTTACCCGTCAGCTACATTCCCGACGGCTTCATCAGCTACGACGCACTCAGCGGACACGACATCGTGCGCGACGACAGCTTTGGCCATCGCGTCGATGGCAATTCGCGCTACGACGGCATGGATATTGACATTGAAGAGGTGGACCTGTTCTTCGTCTACCCATGGCCAGGCGAGCAAGAAATGATGCTTAAACTCTTCGACGCCGTTGCCGGCGAGGGCGCCATTCTAGTCGCTTATTTCGGCGACCGCGATATTAGCCTCTACCGTAAGCTCGAAAACGAGGATTATTAGATTCTGAATTAACGTCGCCCCTCACGAGGTGGCTTGCGGCTATACTTCTCACCCTTAGAGTTCAGCTCACGGCGGGTGCGACGACTGACTGTGAGTTCGCGTTTTTTCTTACGCTGGCTCAGCTTTTCTAATTCAAAATCGAGTTTCAGATAGTTAATAAAGCGCTCACGACTCAAAGTGCCGGCTGCAATCGCCGCCTGAATCGCACAGCCTTGGTCTGAGCGATGTTTACAATCGTGAAATTTGCATTGAGTGGCGACCTTATCGAAATCACGAAAACTTTCCTTTAATGTTTTCGCATCGGTCCACACCTGCACCTCGCGAATCCCAGGGTTATCGATCAGCATACCACCTGCCTTCAGCGGCAACAGTTCACGCGCCGTCGTGGTATGCGTCCCCTTCCCGGTCACGCCATTCACCTCACCCGTCCAGAGCCAATCCTGACCGATCAACTGGTTGATCAGCGAAGACTTCCCTACGCCACTGGAACCAATCAACGCGATCGTCACGCCTGGTTCGAGAAAGCTCCGAATCGCATCAACTCCCGAACTTTCGATCGCAGACGTCAGGATCACCTCAACATCAGGACTCAGCGCCTCCAAGGCCTCTTTCGCCATCTGATTAATCTTATCCGGATACAGATCACTCTTATTCAACAATACTACCGCACGTGCGCCACTACGTAGCATCACCGTGAAATAGCGCTCCATGCGGCGTAGATTAAAATCCTGACCAGCATCGGTCACCACAAAGACGACATTCACATTGGCAGCCATCACCTGCTCTTCAGTACCCTTGCCCGGGGCTTTGCGTGAAAGACAAGTCTGCCGCTCCAGCCGCGCACGAATCAAGCCCTCGTATTCATTGCCCTCGGCACCCATTTCCAGCGCGACCCAATCACCCACCGCAGGTAGTTCGGCATCCGTCTCCGCTTCGTGATAGACCGCACCACCGAGTGCCACTTCCATCTCGGTGCCATCGACGAGCACCGCACCATACGAGATCTTGTTATCGCGAATCAGGCGCGCAGGCACCCAGCCTTTGTCTCGGCAATCTGCAAATTCCGCTTCAAAGCGAGCGTTCCATCCTAGGTCGTTCAGTGTCATGTGCGACCGAATCTACTGACAACAAAGGAAGAGTTAATCACAAAAATTGAATATTCGAATTTAGTAACGATCCAGCCCTTCAAACTCAGCATACAATGCCTGCCATTCGGCATCCAAGCTAGTCGAGCAGACTGGTTGCACCGCACGATTATACCAATACTCGGCTTTGACTTCATCGCCTTCGGCTCGATGCAGGTACGCATGCACCCACGCCGCCTCGGCGGTGACCATATTCTGCACCATCTCGTGCGCACGCTTCCAGTCGCCCTGCTGCTCCGCTTCCAAAGCTCTTAAATAAATATTCTGTTCCTGCATATCACACTCGTTTGCCGCGACCTCACTCAAACGTAAATACAAAAACCCTACAATCGTAGCAATGAAGGCACGATACCCAGCCATTCTTACAACACATTAGGAAAATAGTGACAGCCCCATAGAACCTTCGCTATTATTTACATAGACGATTCATCTACATAGTATGTCTTACATCCCCCTAAGAACTCTCATAATCGCCAGTCTGCTGCTTGCAGATATTCACGCCTTTGCCGCAAAGCCAAACATTGTATGGATATTTTCCGATGATCACTCCTACCAAACAATCGGTGCGTACGGCGGTCATCTGCAAGATCTCAACCCGACACCGAACCTAGATCAACTAGCTAGCGAAGGTATGCGCTTTGATCGCTGCTACGTGGGCAACTCGATCTGCGGCCCCGCACGCGCCACACTCCTCACCGGTAAGCACAGCCATCTAAATGGGAAAATCGACAACCGAGGGCCGTTCAACCATGATCAACCGCAATTTCAAAAGGTGCTACAAGCCAACGGCTATCAAACGGCGATGGTGGGCAAGATCCACCTCAGCGGAAAGATGCAAGGCTTTGACTATTGGGAGGTGCTGCCAGGACAGGGTAAATACAATAACCCCAGTTTCATTACCGAAGAAGGTAAAACTCGATACGAGGGACACGTCAGCGACATCGTAACCGACCGCGCGCTCGAATGGCTGCAGGGGCGCCGCGATCCAGACAAACCATTCATGCTGATGCTCCATCACAAGGCTCCTCACCGCACATGGATACCAGCCGCACGTCACATGGAGAAGTATGCCGACATCCACATCCCTGAGCCAGACACGCTATTTGATGATTATGCGACACGCACCACTGGGGCCCACGAGCAAGACATGACGATCGATAAAACAATGCGCATGGAACAGGACCTTAAGGTTGGCAAGTCCTACGCTAAACTAGGCAACCAATTCGAAGCTCGTAACAAGTGGTATGCCACTAACCAACCGACTGGTAAGAATCTGCTAAAATGGAAATACCAACTCTACATGAAAGATTACCTGAGCTGCATCTCGGGCGTCGATGAGAGCATCGGCCGAGTCATGGCGTATTTAAAAGAAAGTGGTCTCGATGAAAACACCGTCGTTATGTATTCCTCAGACCAAGGCTTCTACATGGGCGAGCACGGCTGGTTCGACAAGCGTTTCATGTATGAAGAATCCTTCCGCACACCACTCATAGTACGCTGGCCAGAAACGGTGAAGGCTGGTTCAGTTAATACCGATCTCGCGCAGAATATCGACTTTGCCCCTACCTTTCTAGATATCGCTGGCGTTGAAACTCCTGAAGATATGCAAGGTGTCAGCCTCGTATCACTCATGAAGAGCAATACGCCCGCAGACTGGCGCAATTCACTCTATTACCACTACTACGAATATCCCGGCGTCCATCGCGTCCGTCGCCACGAAGGTATCAGCAGTAAGCGTCACAAGCTCATCAAGTTCTATGGAAAAGACGTCAAAAACGGCGAAGAATGGGAATTCTACGATCTCAAAAAAGACCCACAGGAGCTAAATAACTTATATCAAAATCCCGAATACAGCGCTCAAATTTCGAATATGAAAGCCGAACTCGAAATGCTAAAGAAACACTACCAAGTGCCAGCCCAGCCTTCGGCGTAAAACCCAGCAGGTACGCGCCACCCGCTAGAAACCAAAAACCCTTCGAACCAAACTCCAAAAGTCAAACGACTGAGGGGGTGTCGGGGATCCATAACCGCGCTCAGGATTGGTGCTTTCGCCACTATCAGTTTCACTCTCCTCACTCCTACTAGTGGTTGGCTCGAAGCTTAACTCTAAGCGATAATCGGTAATCGTGGGACGTTGTTGCACCGCGGCTTCGACGGTTTCCCTCAGCTGGGCTAAATAATCCTGCCCAGTGGATTCGAGTAGGATCGGCCCGAAATAATAACTCAGGCTCTCGTGCTCATAGATCACATACCAACCGCTATCGAGATCAGCTGAGCTGGGCTTAATCTGGCCTGGGAAACGTTGATCAAACCGTGCCTTCGACAAAAATCCTGTATACGAAATCGCGGACTCTTCGATTACGCGAATCTCTGACACGCTCCGCGCAACGCACTCAACAGAACCAATCAATAAGACCAATATCAGCCGCCCAAGAGCGCTCAATTGCTTCATATCATATCTGGCGTTAGAAAGTTTCATCTTTAGAGCCCTGAAGGTAAATTCGAACCATAGTCGCCACTACCAGTTCCCGTTGCTGGCGTGGAACCACCCGCACCTAATCCTGAGGCTGGAGGGCTCGTCGGAGGCGGAACTGCCCCACCTGTCGAACTCGACGGCGGCGGAACACTCGCACTCTTGGACTCATGTACTTCGACGGTGCTGTTAGCCCCACCCGTCGCGCCAAAACCAAAGTCTTCAAAACTGCGCTCTGTCGGTGTGTCGCCTGCGCCACCTGCACTGCCACCGCCAGTCGCACCGTCAATCGGCATGCTGCCTCCACTACCACCGCTCGGTGTGCTCGCACTTGACTTAGAACTGGCATTGTCAACCGATTCCCCTCGGCCAACTTGACCGACAGCACCGAAGTCGCGACTGCCGCGAGGCGACTCGGACGGAGCACTCGTTTTCGAACTGTCGCCCCCAACTGTGTCGCCAGCAGTCACACTAGCAATCTGGCTGAAATCACGCGACTCCGACGAGGCCTGCCCTGCGCCTTCGCCAGCACTCCGCTCTATTTCGCCGCTTGCGCCTTCGCTGCCACTCGCTTCTGGCGAATCTGCTGACGCCAGAGGCGTCATGCGTCCATCAAACAGATCAGGATCTACAGCAGCATAGGTCGCACCGACGCAGATCAACAGACCGCCCGCCCAAGCTAAGCAACTCTGTGTAAATAATAGCAAGCGACGACTCATTGTTTCTCGGTGCAAATCACTTCAATTTCTTTCGAGCTTCGAGTATCGACTTTAATCTCGATTTCAATCGAGCGATACCCCTTTCGGCTACCCTTCAATTTATAGACATCAGGATACAGCTTTTGATCCTTTTCCTTAAAGCGCTCGGGAGCAAATACCCCGATCATGCTCACATAGGTCTTTTTGTCGGATACAATATGCAACTCAACCTGCTGGCTCTGCATTGCCAACTCGACACGAAGTCGCGACTCTTCCTCCACCTGACTCGGTGGCACGCTGCTAGGACGACACGTCATCGCATCATTAAAAAACTTCGCAGCGAGCGGATAGCGTCCTTCCCTCAAATACTTCGCCGCCGAAGTAATATTTTGCGTGTAGCGAATATTTGCGAGGTAAAGGCTCGAAGCCTTCTCGAGTCCAGTGCGAGCTTCCTTCGAATCAGGAGCCAGTGCGACCGCTTCACGATACAACTTACGCGCGCCATCAAAACTACCAGCTTTCAATGCATTATACCCGTCCGCTAGCAACAGCTCTAAACGCGCAGCTTTCGCTTTCACCTTGAGCCCAGTGAGCCGCTCGTTCAACTCGGGACTGGGGCGAATCGCAATCGCCGCTTCCAACGCTGCAACCGCAGCGAGTAAATCGCCCTCAGCTTCGGTCTTAGTCGCGATCGCCAGAGCCGCCCTAAACTCACGCTCCCGAATCTGCATATCGATGACTTTACGCTCATTGAGCAGAAATGGGTTATTCGGATGCTTTACAAGCAATGCCTCCAGTTGAACCAGCGCCTCGTCAAGCTCACCCACATCTTGAAGCACTTTGAGCCCATGGACCTCAGCCGCAATTCCCTCTAATGAACTAACCATCAGCAACCCATCCGATGCAGCCTTACTCGCCGATTCAATTTGCAGCACTTTTTCAAACGCGGATCGAGCTGCGGCTAGGTCCAACTCCGCCAATGCGGCATTCGCCACTTCCAACATTCCACCCACTTGCTGAATCGAACGGCCTTCGAGATCGCCTAGAATCGCGCCAGTCATTTCAAAGCGGTCGACGCTCTCTTTATAATTCGCGGCATTCAAATCACGCAGCCCCTGATTATAGGTCTCCACCGCTTCGCGATAGGTATTCTCAAAGGCAGTCTTCAAATATTCGAGGCGCTTGAGTTCCGCATAAGTCGATTCGTTCAGCGCACGGGCCATCTCGGCCACTATCAAAGCGCCGAGCTGCGCATCCGCCGCGGCCACCACACTGTTATAATATTGCTCGGCTTTTTCGAGTTTCCCTGCCGCTAACGCGTCACGCGCCGTTTCGGCATCCTTGCTTAGCTCCGCCATAAAATCGAGCGACACATCACCCTTTCGCAGTGCGGCTGCCAGGTCTTCGCTCAGCAACTTCTCGGCACGTTCCGCGAGTTGACGCAGATCATAGTTTACTGCCTCGCCAGTATGGTCGCCTGTAGGAATCGAAATATTCGCTCTATTTCCCGCAGCGGAGTCGCCAGCTTTGGAGACCATCAGCACGATGACTGGCAGGACCATCAGGATGATTAAAACGATAGCGACTAGCGCGACTGGCTTCTTGTTTTGAGTCATAAAAAGTGATCAAGGTGTAAAACTAACATTCACAGCAACAGGCGAAGGGCAAAAATGCGACGCGAAAAATCGAGCTGACGCACGAGCGTCCTCAAAAATCGATTCCGAAAAAGCTTACAACCCCGCTCCATCACCTGAACTGACAACCGGCAAAAATCCCTGATTAGTTAAGAATTCTACACCGTGCGCCATTGTAGCGTCATAATCGACATCGTTGCTCTTCGGTCGAAAAAATGAACCATTAAAGAAACCATGCCTCTTGCCCTCAAAGGCGACCAAGGAGCACTCGTTCCCGGCCTCTGTCATCAGCGCCGTGAAGCGTTCTACATTTTCAAATGGAACCTCCGAATCCGCAGTGCCATGAAGAATCAAAGTCGGCGGTAGACCTGCCCGCACATGATGACACGGAGAGAGTTCTGTTTTGCGTGCCTCTGTCACCGCGTTCAATCCATAACCTGCTTCAGTCGTGTCGATCACAGGATTATATAGAATCAGCAAATTCGGCATTGAACTGACGCTCAAATCCTCACTTTCCGCCTCATGCCCCTCGATCACCCCAGTGCATGCAGCGACATGCCCACCAGCCGATCCTCCAGCAGAGATGATGCGATTGGGGTCGATACCAAATTCATTGGCATGCTGCCGAACCCAACGAATAGCGGATTTCCCATCTTCAACACATTCAAACGGAGTAGTCTTATGCGTCCTTTTGGTACGATATTCGGCAGAGATCGCAACAAAGCCCTGGCGGGCAAAATCTCTGGCTTGTTGATAGAATTGCCGAGGCGTCCCACCAGTCCAACCGCCACCAAAGAAAAACACGATCACCGGACTTTGATCTGAAGGTACATGACTAGGAGGGTTAAAAACGTGCAGCTTTAACTCTGATGATTCCAGCGTTTTGTATGCAATGGTCTGGTCTGGGCCAATCTGCTCTCCTGCGAAGGCAACGGTCGCTCCGAGAAAGAAGAAAAGAAAATTGGAGTAAATAAGCTTCATTGTGTTCCATTAAACGGATGTGCCACAAACATGGAACACCGAACTGAATCTTTTGATTTATTTAAACAAAATTTTGCATGAGAATTTCCGTATTCTGGTAGTCCTCACCGAGCAAATTAAACCCGTTCAGATCGGCCGCCAGTTAAACAAATATTCTTAAGTTCAGGCTAAGTGCAAAATTCGGCGTGAAAAAAGTGACTTTCCAGCAAATCTGAGGTCTCTTCGTGCTTGCATGGGAGTGCAAAAAATCCACCCTTTCGACCAATTTATGCCAAAACGCACCGACATTCAGACAATTCTTATCATTGGTTCCGGCCCGATCGTCATCGGCCAAGCCTGTGAATTCGACTATTCAGGCACTCAAGCTTGTAAAGCGTTGCGCGAAGAAGGCTACAAAGTAGTCCTCGTCAACAGCAACCCAGCGACCATCATGACGGATCCCGAGTTCGCTGATGTCACTTACATCGAGCCACTTACGATTGATGCACTGGAGAAGATCATCGATAAGGAGCGCCCCGACGCACTGCTACCGACGCTTGGTGGCCAAACAGGGCTGAACCTCTCGATGAATCTACATGATGCTGGCATCTTGAAAAAATATGGCGTCGAAATGATCGGCGCGAAGCCAGAAGCCATCATTAAAGGCGAAGCGCGTGACATCTTTAAGCAGGCCATGATCAAGATCGGCCTCGACGTCGCCAAGTCGGAAACGGTGCACACTCTGGCCGAAGCGATCGAAGCTGCGGACAAGACCATCGGCGACTTCCCTATTATTATTCGCCCCAGCTTTACGCTTGGTGGTTCTGGTGGCGGCATCGCCTACAATCGCGAAGAATACGAGAAGATGGTGCAGAACGGTCTCGATCTCTCTCCAACGACCGAAGTGCTCATTGAAGAGTGCCTACTCGGCTGGAAAGAATACGAGATGGAAATCATGCGTGACCACAAGGATCAGTGCGTGGTGATCTGCTCGATTGAGAATTTTGACCCAATGGGCGTCCACACGGGCGATTCCATCACCGTCGCTCCTGCGATGACGCTGACTGACAAAGAGTATCAGCTCATGCGTGACGCATCTTTCGCGTGTATCCGCGAAGTCGGCGTTGAAACTGGAGGTTCTAACATCCAGTTTTCCGTCAACCCAGCGAATGGCCGCATGGTCGTGATCGAGATGAACCCACGCGTCTCGCGCTCCTCCGCTCTCGCATCCAAGGCAACAGGCTTCCCGATCGCTAAGATCGCGGCGAAGCTCGCAGTCGGTTACAGCCTCGATGAACTTAGCAACGACATCACCCAGAAGACACCGGCCAGCTTTGAGCCGACCATCGACTATGTGGTGACTAAGATCCCGCGCTTCACATTCGAAAAATTCCCAGGAGCGGACACCACTTTGACTTCTGCAATGAAGTCTGTCGGTGAAGCCATGGCAATCGGCCGCACCTTCAAGGAATCGTTCCAAAAGGCTTTACGCTCACTCGAAATCGGCGCCAAAGGCTTTGTTGGCCCAGCTAAGTTCGAAGAAAAGATCACCGATATGCAGGCAGTCCGCCAAGGCATCGCAATCCCGACGTGCGAACGTGTCTTCTGGCTACGCCATGCATTCCTCAACGGCATGACTGATGAAGAAATCTTCGACACCTGCGCCCTCGACCCTTGGTTCATCGCCCAACTTCGCGAACTTGTTGAGATCGAAAGCGACCTGCGCAAGGGCAGCCTCGCAAAGCTAGATGCTGAGCTCATGAAGACTTCCAAAGAAGCAGGCTTCAGTGATGCATTGATCGCCGATTTGGTTCACTCCAACCGCCAAGCCGTGCGCAAACGCCGCGAAAAGCTCGGCGTGCTGACCAACTTCCGCCTGGTTGATACTTGCGCGGCTGAGTTCGAAGCATTCACACCTTATTACTACTCCTCTTACGGTTCCGAAAACGAAATCGTTAAGAGCGACAAGAAGAAGATCATGATCCTCGGTGGTGGTCCGAATCGTATCGGCCAAGGCATCGAGTTTGACTACTGCTGCGTGCACGCCTCCTTCGCACTTCGCGACGCAGGTTTCGAGACTATTATGGTCAACTCGAACCCAGAAACCGTTTCGACTGACTACGATACATCCGACAAGCTGTTCTTCGAACCACTCACTCTCGAAGACGTTCTCGAAATTTATACCCAGTCCGGCTGCGACGGCGTGATTGTCCAATTCGGCGGTCAAACACCACTGAATCTCGCAACTGATCTCGAAGCACACGGTGTCAATATCATAGGCACTTCGCCTTCGATGATCGACGCAGCTGAAGACCGTAAGCTATTTCGCGACATTCTCGACCGCGTCGGCCTTAAGCAACCAGAGAACCGTATCGCCAATTCCTTGGAAGAGGCCTACGAACTCGCGGGTGAGATTGGCTTTCCGATCCTGCTCCGCCCTTCCTTTGTGCTTGGCGGACGCGGCATGTTCATTGTCTATGACATGGACGAAATGAAGAAGATCGTACGTGAAGTCTTCGACGTCGCACCGGGCACTCCAGTGCTACTCGATAAGTTCCTTGAAGATGCTTACGAGCTCGACGTAGACTGCATCTCCGACGGTGAAACCACAGTGATCGGCGGCATGCTGCAACACGTTGAATTCGCAGGCGTGCACTCCGGTGATGCGACCATGGTCATGCCACCACACACGCTCTCGGCAGAGATCCTCGATACCGTTCGCCAAGCCACCTACGCGCTCGCGAAAGAGCTTGAGGTAGTCGGCCTGATGAACGTGCAATACGCGATCAAGGACGACGAGCTTTACATTATTGAAGTCAACCCACGTGCCTCGCGCACCGTGCCATTCGTCTCCAAGGCGATCGGTGTGCCACTAGCGAAACTCGCTGCGCGTATCATGGCAGGCGAAAAGCTCACAGACCTCGGCTTCACCGAGGAAATCATTCCTCCTTACTGGGCGGTCAAAGAATCCGTATTCCCATTCAACCGCTTCCCAGGCGCTCCAGTTATGTTGAGCCCTGAAATGCGCTCGACTGGTGAGGTTATGGGGCTGGATAAGGATCTCGGTGTTGCTTTTGCAAAATCACAAATGGCGGCGAAGCCTGCACTGCCCGACTCGGGCGACGTTTTCATCAGCGTAAAAGATCACGATAAAGAGCGCGCCGTCAAAATCGCCCGAGGACTCAGCGAGCTCGGCTTCGGGATCATCGCCACCGCTGGCACTGGTAAACTCTTCAAAGCCAACGGCATTGATGTAAAGCACGTCTGCCGGCTGAGCGAAGGTCGTCCGAACGTGATCGATTTGATCAAGAACAACAAGGTCTCGCTGATCGTCAACACGCCACAAGGCACCGTCCCTCGCCAAAACGAGAACATGATCCGTACCGAAGCCGTGAAGCACAACATCTGCATCATGACGACGATCTCGGCAGCCTCAGCAGCAGTCGAAGGCATCAAATCCCTGCGCGAAAAGGGCTACGAGGTTCGTTCGATTCAGTCTTACAGCCAAGAAGCTAATCCACGCTAACTTCGCCTCTACTCTTGATCTTGCTCGGACTCATCATCCCAACAGAGACAGCAGAGTTTCATTACGATTAAGAGAACAAATAAAACGCTTCAAAAATGAAAGCCCCAACTATTATCGCACTGCTGCACGGACCGGACCAACCTGGTCTTGTTTCGCGGGTGTCGAGTTGGATCTTTTTACGTGGCAGTAATATTCATCACGCCGATCAACATAAAGACCTAGAGGCGAATATCTTCTTCCAACGTGTGGAATGGACACCGTCTGGTCAAATCGACGAAGAAGCTGCAGCCTTTGAGAAATTTGCTCACGAAGATCTCGGCATGACGGTCAAAGTCGCGAAATCGACGGATCGCCCCAAAGTCGCCCTGTTTGTGTCGAAGATTGATCACTGCTTCCACGACACGATTCTGCGCTTTCGCGCTGGTGAAATGGCAGGTGATTTGGCATGCATCATTTCCAACCACGACGCACTCAAAGCCGACGCCGAAACTTACGGAATTCCGTTCTATCATGTGCCCGTACGCAAAGAAACGAAGGCCAATGCAGAGACCAAGCAACTCGAAATTGTGCACGAGCACAATGCCAACCTCGTAGTGATGGCGCGCTATATGCAGGTGCTCTCTGACGACTTCCTGCACAAGGCAGGCTGCCCGGTGATCAACATTCACCACTCTTTTTTACCTGCATTTGCTGGCGGTAAGCCATACCACCAAGCACACGCTCGCGGCGTCAAATTGATTGGGGCCACAGCGCACTACGCCACAGCAGACCTTGACGAAGGCCCAATCATTCACCAAGACGTTACTCGGATCAATCACCGCAACTCAGTGCCTGATTTGGTTCGCAAAGGAAAAGACCTCGAAAAATCCGTCTTTGCCCAAGCGATTCGTCTTCATCTCGACAACCGCATTCTAGTTTATCATCATAAAACCGTCGTCTTCGACTAGCGACTCCGTCGCAATGACTGATTGCTAATTGATAATAGCTAAATATCAGTCATTACCCATTATTCATCAATCATTAGCCATTAATTTCTATGAATCACCCACCAAAAAAGAAACACAAAAACCCACTCATGCCCGAAGACGACGTTATCGACGAGCGTCATCTGATCGATCTCGAAGAGTCTGCGGAGATCTCTTTCGAAGACCGCGTCAGCATCTACTGGATGGAGAACAAGAGCTTCCTGATTGGCTGTATCACTGTGCTGCTACTGGTTGTCGCTGGTTACCAAAGCTTGCGCATTTTCAAGGACCGCTCAGAAATAGCACTGCAAGCCGAATATGCTGAAGCCAACGCCAGTGAAACACTCGCAGACTTCGCCAAAGCCAATAGCAACAAAGCACTCGGTGGATTTGCTGCACTCAGCACCGCTGACGCCGCTTACACAGCTGAAGACTACGAGAAAGCCCTCGAATTCTACAATTTGGCCGCCGCCGCACTTGCAGAGCCGACCCTAGCGGGGCGCGCCCAGCTCGGACAAGCTTTCTCGCTTTACCAACACGGCAGAACCGACGAAGGTCTCGCCAAGCTTAATGCCATTACTGCGGATAGCAGCCTCGCCGAAGCCGCACGCGCCGAAGCCGCCTACCATCTCGCAGTCGAAGCCGACACCGCAGGTCGCAGCGCAGAATTTGAAAGCTTCGCCGCGCAAATCAACGACTCGCCACTGGCTGGTCAATGGCAACAGCGCCTCAGCTACTACCAGCAACAAACACAGTAATCAGTCGCTCCTTAAACCGATTTTCCAAACGCACAGGCATTCAAGCCTGTGCGTTTTTGATGCCAACAGACATCATCACAGATCCAAAGCAAAACAGAACTCGCAAGGCTTATTGAGGAATCATTGACAGTTCCGAGATAGAGTACACAACAACTATCGCGCTGTTCGATTATCCGCTTAGACTGATTAAACGGAGGCAGAGCAAATCATCTCATCTAGAAATATACCGCTTTATTATGAGCACAATCATCACAGACATCCGCGCCCGCGAAATTATTGATTCACGTGGCAATCCTACTGTTGAAGTCGACGTCGAACTCGAGTCCGGTATCGTCGGCCGCGCTGCCGTTCCTTCCGGTGCTTCCACTGGTGAACACGAAGCTGTAGAGCTACGCGATGGCGACAAAGCTCGCTACCTCGGCAAGGGCGTTCTCAAGGCGGTTGACAATGTCGACAACCTCATCGCTCCTGAACTGATTGGTTTCGACGCATGCGACCAGCTGACAATTGACAAGATCATGCTTGAGCTCGACGGCACAGCCAACAAGGGCAAGCTCGGCGCCAATGCCATGCTTGGTGTCTCCCTTGCAGTTGCACACGCAGCAGCAGACGCACTTGGTCTTCCTCTTTACAAATACATCGGTGGACCCAACGCAAAGGTACTGCCAGTGCCAATGATGAACGTCATCAATGGTGGTTCACACTCTGACGCACCTATCGCGTTCCAAGAGTTCATGATCCGCCCAATCGGCGCAGCAACATTCAGCGAAGCAGTCCGCATGGGTGCTGAGTGCTTCCACAGCCTCAAGCAGGTTCTTCACGATCGTGGACTCAGCACTGCAGTGGGTGACGAAGGTGGTTTCGCGCCCAAGTTCGACGGTACAGAAGATGCACTCGACACATTGACTAAAGCAGTTGAAGCAGCTGGCTACAAGGTCGGCAGCGACATCACATTCGCACTCGACTGTGCTGCCTCTGAATTCTTCGAAAACGGCGTCTACGACTACTCCAAGTTCGAAGGTGAAGGCGGCGCAAAGCGCAACTCCGCAGAGCAAGCAGCCTACCTGCAAGAGCTTTCGGAGAAATATCCAATCGACTCAATCGAAGATGGTTGCGACGAAAACGACTGGGACGGCTGGAAGGCCCTCACAGACGCGATCGGCGACAAGGTGCAACTAGTCGGCGACGATCTTTTTGTCACCAACGTTAAGTTCCTGCAAAAAGGTATCGATCTCGGCGTAGCCAACTCGATCCTCGTTAAGGTCAACCAAATCGGCACACTTACCGAAACACTCGAAGCAATCGAGCTCGGCAAGGCAAATGGCTACAACTCGGTGATCTCTCACCGTTCCGGCGAAACCGAAGACGTCACGATCGCGGACATCGCGGTTGCGACGAATGCTGGACAGATCAAGACTGGTTCGATGAGCCGTTCTGACCGTATCGCAAAATACAACCAACTCCTTCGCATCGAAGAAGAGCTGGGCGAAAACGCAGTTTACGCTGGCACACTGTAAGCGTTCCTGACAGCGAATTATCACAAAGCCCGACGGTTAGCCGTCGGGCTTTTTTAATGGCCATCGTCGATGAGTGGTTAAAGGAGCGAGTGCAACTCGCCGTCCTTGGCAGCAACACCGGATCAATGTGGGCGAGTCGCCCACACTCCTATCGCGATCAATTGCTCAAACAAGCCTTCCATTAGGGACCCGTTGCCTGTCAGATGCAACGATCGCCGCCCACAAATTGCTCGCTTCAATTTTCTAAATGCTTATGCGTTACTCATCATTTTTAGAAATCATGACCTTAAAAGAAAAACAAGACGCCCTCGTCGAAGAAATCACCTTGATTCCCGATGCCTACGAACGCCTCGGCTATATCGTTGATCGCGGCAAAAAGGCTGCAGGACTAAGTGAAGACCTGCGCATTGATAGCTTCAAAATCGAAGGCTGTATGTCACAGCTCTGGGTGGTGCCGGCATTTAAGGATGGTTTATGCTCGTTTCGCTCTGAGTCTGACTCAGCAATTGTTAAAGGAATCGCTGAACTACTGTGCAACTTCTACAGCGATGCGAAACCCGAAGAAATCATTGCCACCGATGCTGAATTCCTCGGCGAAGTCGGCATCACACAGCACCTGTCCCCGAATCGACGGAATGGCTTGAGCCGTATCGTCGAGTCGATCCAACGATTCGCACAATCCTGCCTGGCAGGCTCGTAATAGCGTAGAAGCGACACTCTTGTGGCTTTCCCAATTCCAACGCGTCTCATCAACAATGGCCGCCCCACTCTACGACGCGCACGCTCATTTCGCCGCCCCAGCGTTACGACAACACTGGCAGCAGATCAGTGATGACTTAGAGGAAATCGACCTAAGGTATGCCGTCGTCAACGGCACCTCTCCAACCGATTGGCCCGCAGTCCTGGAACTCGCAAAATCAGAGTCACGCATGATCCCCGCCATTGGCCTACACCCGTGGCAAGTGAACGACGCACCGGCCGACTGGCAGGCGCAGTTCCTGAACGCGCTGGATCGCGGCGCACGAGTCATCGGCGAGGTAGGCCTAGATCAATGGCGCGAAGGCTACGATCTTGAGCGACAACAGGCCGCTTTTCGCTGGCAATTCGCACAAGCCACCCAACGCAATCTGCCGGTCTCGATTCACTGCCTTAAAGCGATTGGCCCGCTGATGGAGACACTCCGCCGCGAGCCACTGCCCAAGCGTGGCTTTCACCTGCACGCCTATAATGGTTCAGTCGAATTGATCCCTGAGCTGGTTGAGCTTGGTGCGTATTTTTCGTTCAATGCTGGACAACTCACAACCGGAAAATCGAAAGCGCTTGAACGTATTTGCGCCGTCCCAGCAGAACGCCTTCTGATTGAAACCGATGCGCCTGACATGCTGCCGCCTCCAGAGTTACGAAGCTTCAACCTCCCAGAGTCTGCCAGCGGCCAGGCCCTCACGCACCCGGCCACCCTAATTGATGGCTATACTTCAATTGCAGAGATTCGTGTAACGCCACTAGAATCTCTGCGACAACAAGTCGCCAGTAATTTCGCAACCTATTTCCTGAGCTAAATAATCGCTCGTCTCGCCATGCAAGACCTTCAACTTCAGCCAACTCCGCGCGTCACGCACCGCCAACTATTGATTCGCGGACTACGTTGCCAGTGTCCGAACTGCGGCCAGGCAAAGCTGTTCAAAACTCGGCTGCGCATTCACCGATTTTGCCCAAAGTGCGGCATGCGACTCGAACGCAGCGACGGCTTCTACCTCGGGCCGCTTTGTATCAATTACGGTGCGGTCGTCTTTGCCGTTGTGCTACCAACACTTCTGCTGGGATTCTTCGGCTACATTGCCATCAAGCTCGCCTTGGCGATTGCCTTCTCGGCAGCACTATTACTACCAGTCCTGCTCTACCGCTTCAGCTGGAGCTGCTGGCTGACGATTTACTACATCTGCCTACCCAATGAGCTACATGCCAACCGGACAGCAGATTGCGATGATCTTTCTTTCGAGGAAGAACGTCGCACGCGCACGAAGCAATGATTGGTGGCCGATGCGACTACTCCTCAATCATTCCACGGCGCATTTGCGAATAGCCATTTTTCATCGAGCTGTAAGGATCAATCGCGCCGTCCTTCATCTGCGAGTAAGCACGCATTAAAGTCGGACTCTTGGTTACAAACTCAGTGACTCCGAAGGCAGTCTGCACTTTCGAGTCGCTAATCACGCTATAAGGATTTTTCAAAGGATTGATAGCGCGGTCTCCCAGAAAACCAAACAGGTCCCGCAGATTTGAAGGTCCCAACAGAGGCAGCATCAGATAAGGTCCCTCACCGATTCCCCAGGATCCAAAGGCTTGCCCCATGTCTTCAGACTGCAGCGGCTGCAGGCGTTCAAAACGATTCGCGGCAGGGAACACACCGACGACGCCCAAGGTAGTATTTACTGCAAAACGCTCGGTCTCGAGCCAGGCGCCTTGCATGCGACCCTGTAAAAGGTTCCCCCCCAGACGTACTGGATAGCCTAAGTTCTTAAAAAAGTTCGCAGCACCACGCTCCACGGGGTCAGGAGTCACCTGCTGATAGCCCTCGGCGATATGTTTCACAACATTCATGTAGATGAAGTCATTAAACTTAAACGTCAGTCGGTTGACAGACTCCAACGGGTCACGCACCACAGTCGGTTCTTCTTCAAAATCGCCGTACAGCTCCTCGTCCGTGAGGTAGTCATACACGCCCTCAGCCAGCCCAGTACTCAGGCTCACGCATAGAATTAACCCGAAGGCACAATACTGCAGCAACAAGCGTTTATAATGTGATCGTTTTTGCATCTAATTCCTCCTGTTCTAAAAGTTTTTCTAATTTTTCGATTAATCGTGCGCCATTTTCCTTCCGAAAGTGATCATCAAACTGCTGGCGGTAATTTGATACTATGCTGATGTCTTCAGCCACAATATCATAAATCTCCCAGCCCGTCTTCAACAAGCCAAAACGATACAGCACATTGAAAGTCTTACCGCTGGGAAAGCTAATAACGACTGGCACTTCGATACGTTTACTAGACACCTCAATCACAGCGCCACAGTCCAAGGTTGGCCGACCTTTGCCTACCATGCCCTCCACAAAACTCTTCACAATTAACTGGTCAATGAGATTGCGGACCTGCATCTGCTCATCTGCTGACAACAAAGTCCAGTTACGCGCCATCGCGCGACGAATAAGTACCTCCAAATCATACTTGCCCTCAACGATTGCTCGAACCGCATCCTGCCGCTGTGCACTCGTATAATCTTTATAAGCATCTAGGTACATAATATCCAAGGTCGCCTCCATGGTAGTTGCCAGCTTCGCTGACTCATCCGCCTGAGCTGGCAGTACAGCCAACAAAGCCACAGCTGCGATCATACATAGAAAATTCATGCTCCAATACATAAGTTATTCTTCTCCTCCGTCAATACCGCCGAATGCAAAACGTTTAATTAGACTTTCGATATCCAACGCGGATTCGGTATCAACAACCATATCGCCGGGCTCCAGCGGCAAGCCCGATCCGCCCGGCGAAACACTCAAATAGCGGTCGCCAATCAGCCCCGCCGTCTTTACCGAGATGATCGTATCATCATCCAGCGTCAGATCATTCGGTAGTTCCAGAGTCACGATTGAATAGAAATTATCATCCAAGATGATTGATCGAACCGTGCCGACACGTACTCCAGCGATCTCCACACGACTCCCGGCATTCACCCCACTAGTGCTGCGGAACCGCGCCTCTAATTCGTAGCTATCACTGCCGAAGAACCGTGCACTGCCGACTTGAATGGCCAAATACAGAACAGCTCCAAAGCCAATCAGCACAAAGCACCCAACCAAAAATTCTATCTTACGATTATTCATATCTTACATTCTCCACTATTTTTTAGATTCCTGATTGCGCCCGTAGTTTGCCTTACTCAAAAAGCCTGAAAGAGCCGACTCTGTATCCGCATCCAACTCCGATGGCTTGCCAAAAAACTTAATTATTCCCTCGTCCAACCACGCTACGCGGTCACTTATTTCAAAGACTTCCGGAATATCATGGCTCACCAGTAACGCGGTAAAACCAAATCGCTCGCGATAATCTGCAATCATTTCAAATACGCTAAACTTACGCTCGGGATCCAAGCC